>Ga0228710_1006862_pt1 | contig 17051 bp, 10 predicted proteins | sample MedpolnodulmetaG_FD_177995 | JGI IMG/M metagenome (GOLD analysis project Ga0228710, IMG submission 177995) | Root nodule microbial communities from Medicago polymorpha collected in Santa Monica, California, United States - pink nodules | ecosystem: Host-associated > Plants > Roots > Nodule... | reverse complement strand
CTCCTTGCGACGTTTATTGCTACTTCAGTAAGTAGTTAGAAATTAAGAAAACAAGTGACTTCTTGAAGGAAATAAATCGAGCCTAATAAGATCAGTCTCTTAAATCCTTGGTAAGGTAGACGTTAATAGGGCTGCCCGTTTGTAGAACTACTAAGAGAGAGTGTGTGCGCGCTATGAGTGTCTTAAGATTCATAAATTAAGAAAACAAGTGACTTCTTGAAGGAAATAAATCGAGCCTAATAAGATCAGTCTCTTAAATCCTTGGTAAGGTAGACGTTAATAGGGTTGCCCGTTTGTAGAACTACTAAGAGAGAGTGTGTGCGCGCTATGAGTGTCTTAAGATTCATAGATGAGAAACCGCTTTAGGAACACTGGCCAGACCCCACACTAATAATCCTTACGAAGGTGGAGGAATCCTATAGGACTAATAACATTATACCATAGCGCCCGTATAACCTTAGTGTGACCTTCATTGTCTTTGGAAATTTAAGAATACCAATATAAAGTCTATGTTTCAATCACCTTTGAGGTGGTAAGACCCCACACGTAAGGATCGCCGTGTGACCAACAAGTGTAACCAAATTTTGGAGGGATAGACCGAAATCAACCGAGATAGTATAGACCCCGCACGTAAGGACCACCGTGCGATCAACAGGTGCAAATTAACAACTAACTAGGTTAGAACGTACCAATGGCCTCATCACTTGTATAGTGTACTTAAGATAAATAAATGCGACATGATTGTTATTTAATATATATCCAACAAATAAATAGGGGGGATTCGAAGAATCATGACCGCTGCTTACTTTTCTGCAACCAAAACAGGTAACTTGCTTTGTTGCAAACATATAAAAATTGTAATTTCTAACCTTTCAACTCTTTTATTTTATCGTCAAACTTAAAATAAGTAACTTTAAATACTCTACTTATCACTTTATTACTTGGTAAACGATTTGATACACTTGCTTAATTCGACCATCACCCTCTGCAACTTTACTCTATTTCTGTTCCTTTTTGTCATTTTCTTACCCAATGAATTCATTATCACGACCTTACTTTTTTATCCAAGGAGACACAGAGGTTATGAAGCTCGAATACTCCAAACTTGGTGACGTATCTGTATCGGATACTGATACTTCATGGACACTCACAAATCACACCCACGAAGTATCATAATAATAATAATAATAATTTTTTAATTTTTTTTTTTTATTGGATACTTCATGAATACATTTTTTTTTTTGAAGAATGGAGTACTTCACGAATACACGCTGATACTTATAAGATACTTCATTGATACATATCCTATAAAATTTGAAGTGTAAAAAACATGAGACAATGTTGTGAAAATTTAAAGAAGATGTATCTTATTCAAGTTAAAATGTGAATTGGTTAAGCTTGTTAAAAAAAAAAAAAGATACAGATCGGTTAAATTGTCTTCAACAAATCATACTTAAAAATTATGATTTTTGTGGTTGAATGCAATGAGATAAGAGACTCAATCAAACAACATCATGCAAAACTTATTTTAAGTTTTTTTGTTAATATTGTAGCATACTAAGGAAATTATATTATGATTTATATCAAAATCTACACTTTTTTTTTTCATCACAATTACTATATTTTGAAGACTAATCAATGCACATTTTTTTCTTATGTATTTTACATGCATATAAGTTTAACCTAATTTTTTTAACGTTTTTAACTATATCTTAACCTAAATTTAAAAAAATTAAGTTTAACATATTTGTATCATATCGTACCCGTATTTGGGCTTCATAGTATAGAGGACTTGTACCCATACAATTACTCTCATCTCCGGTGTGCCATGTTTTAGTGGTCATGCCGATGAGGACCGGTTAGGACACCATCTTTGCCCGTCAGATTATTCAAGAGAGAACTTTTGACCTTCAGGTGGACTAGCACCCCCGAGATTCATCATGAGGTCGGGAGAAACAGAGTTTTAAACTTTAAATAATAATTCTATTTTGTTAAAATTTATAATATATTTACTATATATTTCTTTATTTCTAAAGTGTAAACTTGTGGTTGATGTAAATTTTTATTGCAAGTATACATGCAACTATATATTTAAGATTTTGCAATAAACCGTCTTAATGCAACTCCCCCATCTTTGTTTCAAAACCCTGAATCACTCTAATTATATATTGAATTCTTTGTTGAGTCAAAAAAGGTATGGGAAAATTACAATGACCTCCCTTAAGGTCTCTCTAAATGACACTTAGACCCCCTCTATTTTTAAACTAGACACTCACCTCCCTTAATTGTTCAAACAATGGACAGTCACCTCCCTCCAAAATTAACTTCTCAAATAGTAACTAACAGAGTTAAACAATAATACAAACTTTAGCCTCTTATTTGTAAAAAAAAAAATAGCTTCTGATTTTTTGTGAGAAATTCATATATGAAAGCAAACATGAGAAGTAATATTTTACAAACATGAAAATGCAGGGTTATCTTCTTCCCCTCAAGGGTTCTCCTTTACGGTCATAATTAGCAACACTTGTGACTACGCTGACAATCTCAACTCATAGAGAACCACCGTAATTGTCCCTCTCTCGTATTGTATGTTGCTTCACTGACGATCTCCACTAAATTTTTACAAAAATCTATCCCTTATTTTAGAGGACAAAAATATATCTATTTGTGGATTAGTAACTTTTTATAACCCATTTTTTGAGTGGTGTATAATAAGAACTAGAAAATTAAGTTAGTGGTGAACTAATTGGGAATTACATTAGAACAAGGAAGAAGTAAATTGCTCCAAAAACCAGTTACAACAATTTTGCTCAAATTATGATTGGTGTTCCCTAATGTGAAGGTGGATCGACAAATTTCATTTTCACAAACTATGGGGAGTTCAACGGCGAATATGAATTAATAACGTTAACGATGCAATTATAGGTCGTTGTGATTGCCATGGTTTTTTCTCTGCATTTCAATCGGAAAAAACGAGCGCCCTTTCTCCCTTTTTCATTTGATTTTACGGTTTTGGTTGGGGTGATTTTTTTTTCATCTTTGGCCCAATAATTTAGGAAGAACAATTGTTGGTTGTGAAGCAACGTACCAGCAAGGAAATGGTGGAAGAAAAGAATGTTCACTTTCATTTTATGGTGGGAGAGACAATTTCGTAGGTGGGTGAACCACTTGATGACAATGAGTTTTAAGTGGTGAAAGGTTTCTCAAATAAATTGGAAGGAAATTGGTTCATAATGAAAACAAAGAGACATATGCTTAATTTTCCTTTGTTTTTCTCTAACAGTAGCTTAACGACGTCTTTCCAGGGGAGGCTAATGTTTTTTTGTAAAATACAGGGGGTATTGTGACGTTTGAGCATACCTCAGGGGAGGTTATTGCATTTTTCCCAAAAGATATTGATCAGTTGTCTGACTAATTTTGTTTGTATAGATCTTTTATTCATTGTCATGACTTTTTTTAAATAGTTTAATAGTTAGAGCTCACACATTTTAAATGTGAAAAAATTCAGGTGTCCAGGTTCGAAAGCCGAAACCCCCCCATATAATCCTTACTCTTATAACCTTAATTTTGTTTAGAATTTTCAAAATATTTTCTTCGTGATATGCGGTCCAATTTCAATTGCCTCTCCAAAGATTCAACCAATCACAAGCGAATCCCACTTGTAACTCATTCAGAAACCTTAGGCATCTAGAATCAAAGGATGAATAATAGAACACGTGCATATATAAAACTAAAGCAAATATCCTAAACCTTAGGACACATTAAGAATTTCATAAAGACTCTCAAAAAAGCAAAATTCTAGAAATAGTAAATACTTATAAGAAGAAGTAATTATCAAAATTTTGATCAATAAATTGAAACAATTTCCAATACATAATTTCTATATTTAGTATAATAACACGTTCTTAAAAGAAAGTATAATAACATGTGTCTTAACATTTCTCTATTTTGTGATCGAAAAAAAAATTCTCTATTTTAAAAACATGTAAAACATTGTTTAGTCAAAATATTCATTAAAATTGTTAGGCAAGTAATCTAAAAAGAAAAATAAGTACCAAAAGTTTATCATATAAAAACAAAAGGAGCAAAACTATATAAGTTTGGACATGCAATAACATTTCAACTCCTAAGGAAAATTTGTCGCTTACTCAAGTTTTACAAGATTAAAAAATAGTTTTGTCAAAAAAAATAAAAAAATAATTTTTATAGTTACGTGTAGAAATTATCAGATTTAAAAAGAGGACATTTATTTACTTATTTCTTTTTAGCTTTTGAGGTATTTTCACGTTCATAGGTTTGCCCAATTATGCAATTAAGATTCACTGGCGTAGAGTTCAAGTTGGCAACTGAACTGAGCCTGGTCACAAGTCACAGCTTTCCAAGTCATTAAGAGCAATTATTTGCTCACGAAATAAAAAGCATATGGTATTGAAAATGATGTTGACTAGCAGCAACAAAAACACTTTGTATTAAAACTCTTTTTATAGACTCTCTCCTGTCCAAATTATAAACTATTTTTTATTATTAATCTTTAGATTATTTCAAAATAAATATATCAATTTTTGTGATCAATCTTTCCTTATATTTGAAATTAGAGGTGTGTTAAAACTACTAAATAGACCATATAACTTCTAAAGTGGATCAGCTTTAACATTTACTTCCAAGAGGTGATAGTTCAAATTTATGAAAGCTCATATACATAAGACGACATGAATACCATACATAATCTTTTTGAATCTAGGATATGATAGAGGATAAACATGTTTTTTTCTTTTTTACGGATGAGGATAAACATGTTAAAAAAAATATAGAGAAAAGAATGCTCATAAAACACAGCTAAAATGAAATGCTCATGAAAAAGATAGTTACTATACTCCTATATTTAATATAGATGCATTTTTTTTAAATAAAATAAAACACAGCTAATTCATTTCATTCATAACTGTGGTTATAATACAACATGACATATGCTCATGAATTTGAGAACAAGTGTACGACAATGTCGCTCAAGCTAACAACGATCAATGTTATTTACTTGTCTTCGAATAAAATGTATCTTAAAAGTTGTGTAGAACTGATCAAAGTTTTAAAAATTTGAAATAGCATCAAAGTTGAAAATGACAATGATTAGCTTCACATATTGTCAACCACTTGATTACAATCAAGTTCAATAGACACCTGTAAAATTTCATACTATCAAACCAATTGATTATCTTCTTCAAGTCTCATGCCTTTGTTTTTCGAGATTGCTTTATATAAATATGTTTTGGGTCTTGTTAACTTGTTCCCTAAGGACACAAGTTAAGAAACTAAATAAAGAAATTTAACTTTGAAAATTGTGCATTCATAACCTTAAAACTTAAAAACTTATCTTTTCAATACAATATTTATTGTTTAGTTCTATTTTAACATTTTTATCTTGTTCCCTAAAGGCACAAGTTAACATTTCCCATATGTTTTAAATAAATACATAATACTCTAAATCTTATATAGATACATAACCTCTCAGAATGCTCATAAAAAAGATAGTTACAATAGTCTCACGTGAATTTGATATTGATGCTTTTCCAATTTTAGAGTATATAGATTTCACAAGTTGAATCAAATAAATGAAATCTCTCTTAGCAGAAGTGTTCCGATGCTCATTTTAGATTTGGTCCCGTTCATAGTCTCAACATGTTATAGGAGAGTAAAAAAACCATTTTAGTAGTAATTAGAGTGCTATGAGTCCAAAGAAAAATGATATTACCGTGTACATCCCTTTGTATCACTCTGAAAAATTTTAGTTAACCAAATATATAGTTTGTGTAACCACGTTTTTTTAGTTGTGTGACCACTATTTTTCAGAATTTATTTGGTTAACTAAGTGGAAAAATAGTGGTCACGCACATTTTAGTTGCGTGACCACATTTTTCAGCTTCTAAATAATGGTCACATAGACTATATATTTTGTTAACTAAATTTTTTGATAGTGGTACAAAGGGTGTACAGATTAAGATAGTTTACCAATCTTTTTCCAAGTCCAAATTATATGCACACGAGAGATAGAGAAAGTATTGATACTCATGATGCTTACCTTCATCAATTTTGCTAATAAAAAATAAAAAATACAAGCTACTTACTAACAATCACTAAATAACTTTTATTTATCTTGAGAAAAAAGAAAATTCATTAACCAAAAGTAACACCAAATCAGAAAGAATTTTATTTAAAATAAACCATCAAATTAGTCTTTAAATTATCAATCTCTCCTCAATTTAATCTTTAAACTATGTAAATATATTAACTATGTAAATATATTAAGTAATCCTTGAAGTATACAAAACTCGTCAGTTTAGACACTGATAGTAAGATATTGTGGACTAAATAGATGAACTAAAATATACTTTTAAAAGCTAAATTGTCGGTTTTATTCGGTTGAAGACTGTTTGTTTATTATATTTTTATACTTTATAGACTAAATTGAAGTGTTAGATTTATTAGTTCAATTTGTCAAATAATGGGCCACTCAATTAGCATCCCTAGTGATGCTTCCCCAATAACGACAAGATAAACTTGTAACAAGATAGCCAAAACCGAATTCTAAACAAAGTGTTATGAAGATTTTGATCTAATTATTATGTGAACTCTATAGTTTCCCAAAATCCCATGGCTTCATCTGAAGTCGCATCAACTTGGATGCCTTTGCGATGAAGTTTCCCAAGTCATCTCTGATAATGATACCAATTCGATCCCTCATTTTCCATCTTTAACTTTTATATTTCTATTGCATCCATCACTCTCTTAGGAGTCAAACAAACATAATTGCTCATACTTTAGCTAGGACGATCTGTTTTTGAGTTAGTCACTGTATTTCTGATTCATATCATTTTTGTATTGAACATTTTCTTGTATTAAGCGTTGGTTGATTAATGATAATAATTAACTTTGCTTTGGTAAAAAAAAAATAACAAATAACTTTTTGTTTCATATTGTTTTTTTTAGTATTTGATGTAACTTTATGTTCATAAATAAAATTCATTAGATAACATTAGCTTGCTCTAGTGTGTGTTATTGCATGTTAATTTCCCGGTCGGATACATTTTGATACTTCAATCACACCTTTGTTAAATTCAATGCGATTTTAAAGATGCACAATTTATTCTACGGTGACAAAATTAATTATGTAAAGTAAGTTTATTAGGATTAAATGTGACTTGAATTTACAACTAATTATATTTGAGTACAGTCTAGAACGAAAAACCATGAGATTACACTCCAATACCATCTTTTTTTCATCTTTTTTCTTACACTCAAATACCATCTTTTTTCATCTTTTTTCTTACACTCAAATACCATTTTTATTGAAAAAACTCAAGTCCCACGTCAGATAAATGAGACTCTTGGTGATAGTTTATAAATAAGAGGCAATCCTCACCTTACAATCCGATTTTGTAAGGATGAGTTAGACTTCGAATTTCAACAATTTTCATTCTTCATCTGTTTTATTCAACATATGATATCCATTTCTTTCATTCAATAATCTCATCCTATTTATTATTAAGGGTAAATTACCCTCAATTCATCAAGGGATAACTTAGGTTTCACCATTTTAGTTTTTCCTTACAATCAATTATCATTTTTATGTCAATAACATCAAACTTCTTCATCTCTTTCGTTCAACATGTAATTTTCTTCTTCTTCATTTTAGAATCGAATCATATCTATCATTAGGGATAAATTACCCCTATTCATGAACGTAGGCCTCACCTAAAAAAATACACTTGTAGATATTGTAAGATCATTTTACTTTGCATGCCACATGGTTAAAAGTGTATGAACATTGTTGAAAAACAAAGTAAAAACTAAAAAAGCTATGGTGTTAATCCACTATTACAACAACCTTTGCTAGAAATAGTAACCACAAGGGTCATAAATATTTCCATGGAGTTTGGGAATCACTTCAATCCTGTTTCACTTTGAGTTCCATCACCCTCAAAACCCATTCCCACTACTTCTTCCAAGTACACACTGGTAAAGTCATTCACTGTTTCTCTTTCTCTTTCTCTTTCTCTTTCATTATTATTTAGGAAACTTTTTATACTTTTCTTTTTCCAAAATGGCTTTCACATTCATTATCTTCATTGTGTTTTTGCCTCCATTGAGTTCTCTGCTTCAACTGACACACTCTTCCCTTTGAGAACATATCACTAAACTTTTCTTCATTCTTATCACGTGCCCTTCTGACATTTTTTGTATTTTCAACTTCTCTCTCTCAATCATCAATCTTTTTTGGTTCAAAGTTTAATTTCTTATCTTTTCTTTTTCTTGTGTGACACTTGTACCCTATATGTATAGTTCTTTTTTTGAAGGTTTTTTGCTTTCTCTCTTATGAGTTTTATGCAAAGTTGAGATTTTGGTACAGTTTTGAGGTACTGTTCTTGAAACAATTGAAGTGGGGTCTTTGATCTTGTGATGGAGTCTTGGAGTTTTGATCCTCAAGATAAAGGGTATGTTTCAAATGACACACTTGGTAATAGAACCAAAGGTTCAATCTTGGGTTGGGATTTGAAAACCCCATCTAGTTTTTTACCTCAACAAAACATAGAAAATGACAACAATAACCAAGGTTTTGAGGAATTGGGTTTCCATGGTATGTTGGGAAAACAATTGTCTAATGTTGTTGATGATGATGATGATGTTGTTGTTGGTAGCAAAATTGTCACTAGTAGTTCTTTTGTTATGGCTGCACCAAATGCATTTTCAGAAAGAGAACAACAACACTTCAATTCCAAGCATTCAAACTCAATAGGTGACACTAATGGTTCTAATTCACTCATAGATTTGAAGCTTGGTAGATTTGGTGATCATAGAGATGGAATTGGTACACCATTTTCGAAGGGGGCCACGATTTTGTCGTCGTCTGGATCGTCGACGCCGTCGAAGAGGGTGAGGTCTTCGGCAGTCCATTCTCAGATTGCTTACTGCCAAGTATATGGATGTAATAAGGATTTGAGTGGTTCTAAAGATTATCACAAGAGGCATAAAGTTTGTGAAGTTCATTCAAAGACTTCTAAAGTAATAGTGAATGGAATTGAACAAAGGTTTTGTCAACAATGTAGTAGGTTGGTCAATTTTACAAGCTAATGTTTTGTTTCACATCTTTTGGTTTTTGCAAGTTGATGTTATGCTCTAAATATAGATAGAAACCACAAAATTGGTTATGAAAATTGCACAATATTTTTACTTTGTTACCTTCTCCCCATTGTTTCACTTAGAATTTTTTATAATATGTTGCAAAAATTTTAAGTTGCTTGTGAATTCTAGAAATGAAATAGAAAACTTTTTAAAATCAAATAATCCTAAATCTTGACATATAACCTCCTCAATTGCTTGTCATGTAGATTTTATTCTTACCAAATCTGCATTATTTGTGTGGAAATGGTTGGTTTACTAACTTTTTAATAGTCCAAATTAATCAATATATGGTCTTGGATAAGCTTCTTGAACTAAATAGATTCAGTCATTTTCGGGTACTACTTCCTTTTCGAAAATGGAAAAAACAACCATTTTATGAATATTACTATTTTTATATTGATCATAGTATTTTTTCTCTCTATTTTTTTTTTACTTTTGCTTTACTAAGGTTGGATTTTAGTCACTTTAGAGCAGAAAACATTACATATCTGTTGATCTGAAAATCAATGCTTAACATTCATCAACAGTTGAATGATTACTGTTACCTCTAAAGTGAATTTACTCATTTTAGAGTAGCCAAATTCTACTTTATCCGCTTGAGGTTTTCTAAAGTGAACAAGCTTTGTAACTAAAAGCTATATTTTTATTTATGATATATATAGTGCTTCTGTAATGTTTAGCTTACTATCCAGGTTTCATTTGCTGGCTGAATTTGATGATGGTAAGCGTAGCTGTCGTAAACGTCTTGCAGGCCATAATGAGCGTCGTAGAAAGCCACAAGTTGGTATTCATTCTGGAAGAGCTGGGAGGTTGCTTCAGTCATATGGAGGTAATATTCTATGGAAAATAATTTAATCTTTTGTTCCTTCTCAATGTTCCACCCTTCCTAAATCCTAACTACTTTTTAGTGGATTTGGATTTCTTGCATTTACAAATTCACGCATCCATGCAGTCAGCACATTGGTGGCTGTTGGATCAAGATCAGATGTTGCAGAAAGCAAGCAAATTTTGATTTTTTTAAAAACACTTAAATATCGAGCTTGAAATCTAGGCTGTCTGATCTTGATCTAAGGACCACCTATGTACTGATTGCGGAATGTGCAGGATTTGTGACCAAATGCATATATTTGCTGAAGTTGAAAGTTAGAGTATATAGGATCACAAAAATTTTAAAATCCATCACAGATAATAATATCATCTACTTGGTTTTGATGGGTATATAGAAGCATGCCATAGTAAAATTTGTTCCTATACTGAATTCTCACTTTTGTACTTAATTTCTCAGTTTTGATATTGATTATCGTATTCTGTTGTACATTTGCTTTACAATTTTCTGTGAAGATGCAATGCCTATCATCTGGCCAAAGTATTCCATGATATGTAATTCAGTTTCATCAATTAAACTGTGTTCTTGAAGTGATTTTCATAAAAATTAAGCACGTGTTCTTACCCCGATGAAGGGAAAAATAGACGTGATACTTTTTGAATTCTGATTGATTCTATGGATATAGTCATATAGATCTACAACATGGTGATTATGTGTCATTTGTTACAAATTTTCTCTTGTTTCTGAATTATTCTCCCACTTTTGATGGTTTTGCACCATCCTTTATCATTTGTCATCTTTGGTGTAAAGCTAGCTTTAATTTGGATTCTTTAGTCATATGGTGGATATGAACCATTAGTGACTTGTTCAACAATGGAATCATATCTGAAACAAAAAGATTCATTATAAAGTTTAGTCACTATCATAGTCGATAATCTTAGAGTGCCAAATTTTCGTCAATGGGAACCATTGGATGAACAGCTAATTAAGCACTTCTAGCATAAGCTCATATCACATAAGTGCTTATGTATAAGCTATTTCTATAAGAAAAGGTAAAATAAAGTCAATTTCTTTTCGTATAAGCTATAAGTTGTTTTTAGAAATTATACTGGAGTTTAAGGAAAGAAATTGAAAACAACATGTGGATTTGTCATAGGTTGTTTCCATAAGCTATTCCAAGCAACCTCACAAGTTCTTATGTTAGTAGTTAAGCTCAAATAAGCCAATGCAAACAGGCTGTAAAGCTATCTCTGCTTATGAACGATAATTATCCATTTACATTCCTGATTATTAGTATTATAAAGCCTTTGAAACTCACTTTTTTTTACCATTTTTTATTTAATATACTGTTAAAGGTTTTCATAATATATATTTCCTGTTGTTGTAATCCATGTTTGTCTCTGAGTAATTAATAAGATTGGGGAAGAAAGAGATGATGCAATGTGGGATTTTTCGTAGGTTACCGTATATTTTCTTTAATGAAATAAACTTTCTAAGTTTCCTTGTGCTGAAAATTTGTAGGTTTGAATAGTTTACATTTTTCTTAGTATAAATTCTTTAAGCTTTATAAAGATTGTGTGGTACTTGCAGATAGCAGATTCCAAGGAACCATGCTAACATCGGCATCTTTTATATGCCAAGACATACTCCCCGGTGAGGTCTTATCTTCTGAGAAATGTGGAAATAGTAACTGGTGGAGACCTATAAAAGCCGAGGGTGGAACCGGTTTTAGGCCTCTTTCTTCTATTCCAATTACAAATGCACATCCTCATTCAAGAACCTTGTTTCCTTCATACAACAATAAACAATTTCCTTTTCTTCAAGAAAATGGTGCTACATCTGCTACAGGAAGCATCTTCTGTGAAAACAGTAGTCATATTCCTCCTATCCAAGGAGGCTCGAGTTCCGGATCACAATCATTATTCCAAGATACCTCCTTAGGAAGTGAAGACTTCAATGTTTTTGAAACAGAATCAGCTGTTCAAGGATTATCGGGAGTATCGGATGGTGGTTGTGCTCTCTCTCTTCTGTCATCTCAATCCCAGAATTCTTCAAGCCAATCAACAGGAATTCCCATGCCTAGTCATTTAGTTATTCCGAGCAGCCATAGCCATTATAGCATGAGTCATGTTTCTGAAAGTGGCGTCTCGGATAGGTTTCCGTCTGAGTTAAATCATACGGATGGAAGTCATCTTAGTCCTATATTGATATCAAACAGTAATGAAATCGCCCATTTTGAAATGGTAGATGGGGTTTTCCAAGGGTCGGATTTTGTCAACGTGAAAGACCGTCTTTCCTGTGAAGATGGCACGACCATTGACTTGCTTCAACTGTCGTCACAACTGCAGCAAGTTGAGCATCAGAGGCGAGCCTTGCAGGTGAAGCGAGAAAATGATTCTTCTTGCTCTCTCCGGATTACGTAAAATGCTTTCAACAGGTACATTTTCTGCTTCATCATAATATTTAATCACCAAATTTTCTCTACGCCGGCTACTTTAGCGCTTCAACTGTAACATGTCGTACTACTGTGTATTTTTTCTCTAGCTTGGATTCTGCACATAATACTCTAGCTTGAAATTTCGTTCTACTGTGTATTTTTCGTTTCTAATTAAAGAAAACAAAAAGTGACTTCTGATATTAAACAGATCTCTTGTTTTAGATAATGTTTTCTATTTTAACTTTAAAATATAAAAATAACACTTTTGATTTCACCGTGTTTCATGTTTTCAAATTATTCATATTGCATTCACTGCTTTCTATATAAATCTTCGAAAAATAAATCTTTGAAGTCGGAAGACGAAATATTTGATAGATATGCGATTGAAATGAAAAGTTATTTTTGTGGTTTCTATTAGCATCCAGCTCATATTCAACATTGCTTTACATTAAATCACTAACATTTCTAAGATTTCATTTTCCATTTTTGCAGAAAAGAACTTCTGCCTGTGCAGCTTGTCGTGACCCGGAAATATTCGTATCAGGATAAGAACGTAGTGTCTGGAAAGAACTTAATATCTGGCAACTCATAAGATGCTAACTAGTTTAAGTAGTTTTACTTGCACCGAATCGGCTCGTGAAGCTGACCAATGGCGGCTGGGACGCAATAGTCCTTCTCAATCTACATATATCCAACTAGAATGTAATAATAATAAATAAAAACCTGATATGTATCGATGTGTGACATTCAGGTTTTTGTCATAAACACTTCAATAAGGACAATAGTTAGTGACAAGTGATGTCCAATTTAGTGAAGGTAATCTAATAATGTTCAAATTTTGATGAATGTTGATTCTGGACTATTACATTATTCAATCTTGGTATTTTGATGAATGTGGCACCTTACATTGGTATGGTCCTAACTACCAAGTACATGGTTTTTCTCAAGTTACACATATATGTTAATTTAAATTTTCGAATATGTAAGGAAACATAATTTTATATAAAAACATGACCAAAAAACGCTAATTTCACGGATGTATTTATCAATAGTTGAATATAGAAACTATTTTGACCGATGCTCATTACGTTAAGGACTGATTTGTATATTCACTCAAAAAAAAATTTGGTTACAATAAGCAAAACAGAAACAGAAAAGAACAGGAAAAGGAAAGAAAACAGAAACAGAAAAAAAAAAAAAAAAAAAAAAAAAAAAAAAAAAAAAAGAGAGAGAACAAACAGCTAGCTCCTAACAATAAAAGTGCCTAGCACATCAGCTCTAATCAGGGGGAGGAGGTCAGCTGGAGACGGTTGGTGGACGACAAGATTAGAATTAGCACCAAATTTAGCAAATTAGCGTCAAAACGAGTTAGCCCATATGGACCGGTCCGGCAACCCGAATGAAACATAGGGCTTGGGCTTTAAATTTCAGCCCAAATTTTTCAAGGTTTTTTAGTCCAGTCCTAAATGGTCTGTTACTCATTATGGATAGCCTGTATGGGTCACATGTAGCACATTTGACCCGCATAACTAAAATTGTTAAATAAATTAGTAATATTTATGAAGCATAAAAGCTTTACTTTTCTTTAGCCATACAAATATGTCATATGATGGAACAAGGAAGTTCAATGAATAAATAAATCTTTTTTTTCTTTTTGAAAGGAAAAGTTCAAGTTTTTATGAATCGTAAAACTCAGAAAGATCGTATTTTTAAGATGGGAGTTGGTAAACTTGAATGGGGTTGCACTACTCCAAAACATTAATTTTTTTCTCTTTTGTATTTTTTAATTATATTTTTGGGATAACTAAAAAAAAATGTTGATACGAATTTTTTGGTAATTTCTATAATATTTTAAAAAATAAAAATAATTAAGGGTCGACCCGTTTAGCCTGCGAATCGTAAAGGATCGGGTTCGGGTAATAAATTTTGACCCCTATATAAATAGGGCTTTTCGCCCAACCCTAGCTATAAAACCTGAAGCATGTTCAGACTGACTCTAAATGGGCCAAGTAACCCATTTTGGCACCTCTTTATGGACAATTGCTCATCTCACATCAGTAAAAGACCATTATACTCATAGTAGTAGTTAACTATCGTTGGCTTCTACATTGGATAGTCGGTGGAAAAAGCATTAAATTGACAAGAGCAATTTTCCTAATTATGTGTCTCATTTTCAATATCTATGTATCTCATGCTATTTGTCTCTATTTTCAAAAAAGCATTGATTACTTTTTTCATTAATATATACTCTTATTTAGTGATTATAGTGAAAATCTCTTGATAAACAGAAAATCACTACACAAGTTATTAACAACTTTGATATATGAAAAAGATTATTGACATGTTAATTTTCATGATATAATTTGATTGAATTAAATACGCATTGATCTCATTCAATGAACAGTTGAAATTATATTTATGTCAAATAATCACAATCATATGGTAACTAATCTAATCAATAAGCATCATATATCAATGTAAATTTCTGAAATTAAAAGGATAAGGGAAAGAAGAACACCAGATTTATCAAGGTTCCCCTTTTTCGTTCTCGCTAGTGGTACATCCTCTCTTTGTAAAAGAAAACACCTCTTTTATGGACTTCCACTATGATGAAAACGTTTACAAGTGTATGATTAAAAATATTCCTTTGATTCCTAATATTTTATGCCTAGCAATCACACAAAATCCAATCTTCAAGTTCCCTTGAAATCGGACAATCCACAAGGAATCTCAAGCTTGCATGCAATCATTCGGTCTTCTACTCCGAGAAACCTTCCTTGCTATGCCTCCACTTCGGTCCCCTTGAACGTTGAAAATTTGAGAAACAACCCCCATCATTATTACCTTTAGAGGTGAAAACTGCATACTTTTTCTTTAGATCCTTGATGCTCCACCAAGATCCTTGAAAGAAACCAAACATACAATTATCCTAGAACATCCTAACAATCTAGATCTCAAATCCTACAAGATTTCTTAGAAAAAGTGTTTAATCTGAAGAAATTTGTAGAAAAAGAGAGGTTGGAGAATTTAGAGTGTTTTTGTAAATTGATTCTATGAGTGAGAAAATGAGTGGATGATGGTATATATAGGTGGGAGAGAAAATAACAAGTTTGCCTCAATATAACAATAGAAAAATAGAATTTGAATCGTATCACAATATATGTTAATCTTTCAATTAGTGTAAAAATGAAAATCTGAAAGCTATTAAGATTGGCATTAAGGTCAAGAACTTAGAATTGATTCAAAATTGCACATGCATAGATTTGAATCGATTCAAGGTTTTCGGAAGATCATTGATACAATTCAAAGAACATTGAAACGATTCAATAGCTAAGAATCAAATACCTTAGGCACTGACTGAATCGATCCAAAGTCTCTTAACTAGACTTTTCAATTGTATCAAGACCTATCATCAAAAAACTTGAAGAAGCCAATGAATCATATTGAAGTGTTTCTTCACACAATTTGAATCGAAAGACATAAAATCAAAAGACATAATAAAATCATAAAATCTTGAAAAACTTGAATAACAAGGATCAACACAACTAATGGCAAAACTCTGACACCATTGTAGACGATTTTGAGACTGAGATTAGTTAAAGTGATTTTACATACTAAGCAATTACTTATAAGCAAATTTAAACGTAACAACAACAAAAACATCATCAAAAGCAAAATAAAGGAGCAACTACATGCCCTTCTCAACAGGCCAATCAAAGAATTATTGGTTATCCCATGAAATTTTAAAATGGGTTGCTACAGAGCCCAACAAAGTGATGTAAGATTTTTACATGTCATAAAAGTATTTACACGTGAGTATAATAGGATCGTTTCCGCATGGAGTTGCATATATCTTAAGCATTTTAACGTCATTTATCATATTAAGTGTTTGGGTATAAATGTTTGTTTGTGTAAAACTATTTTAACTATTCGACATAAAAGTAAATCGAGACGAGATAGGGCTAATTCACTTGGGGTCAGAGACAATCAACCAAGCGTAACAACTGCAATCTCCCGATCAAATAACGGATAATAGCTCTTTAAACGATATTATCACAATCACTCAACAACATCGTTCGTGTCCAAATGATGTCGTGATTTCTAACGGATTATTTAAAAGTCGATTTCCGAAACTATTTAAATAATTACAAAGTCGATTGGATCATTTAATCGACGATTTTCCAACCTATTAAACGATCCAAAAACATTAAGTTCTTGATTACAAAGTGATTATCAAAGATTATATCCTATGTCTAGAATAAAAACTTAGATAGATTATTATTCTAACCCTAGATCCAAAAGTATTTGTCAATAACATTTCAAATCTTAAATAAAGCCACATACACCCCTCATATTATGACGCAGTACGGAAGCGTAGGGTTAGCAATCGCTAAACCTAGATAGAAAAGAACAAGTTTGCAAGCGACAAACTTGTGAAAATAGGGTTGCAAACGACAAACCTATCAAATAAGGGTTTCTGGAATCCATCAGAATTGAGAGAAAAGTCTCGAATATTATTAATGAATAAAAGTGTGCCTCTTAGGCTGCACAAGTTCTGCTTATATAGTGAAAGAAATAACAAACCCGTGGGCCAAAATAAAACAAAACAAA
>Ga0228710_1006860_pt1 | contig 17057 bp, 12 predicted proteins | sample MedpolnodulmetaG_FD_177995 | JGI IMG/M metagenome (GOLD analysis project Ga0228710, IMG submission 177995) | Root nodule microbial communities from Medicago polymorpha collected in Santa Monica, California, United States - pink nodules | ecosystem: Host-associated > Plants > Roots > Nodule... | reverse complement strand
ATATATTGAATTTAGGAAGTATTAAATGTTAGTTGCCTTTATTGACTTTTTATTTTCACATTCAAGGCAAAAAATTACTAATGTTTTTTGTTTATAAAAAACTATTGTTGAATAAAATACTACTCCCTCTATCCCAAATTATATGACGTTTTGGACATTTCACACGTATTAAGAAATGTAATTATTTTTGTGTGGAAAAAGATATTATGAGTTGCTTTACAAAATTGTCCTTAATAAATTATATGGAAAAGATAAATAAATGAAAGAAGAGAGAGTAATAAATACTCAAGGATATAATAGAAAAAGTAACGTTAATATTTTATTGATAATGTAAAACGACATATAATTTGAGTCAATTTTTTTCCAAAGCAACATATAATTTGGGCGAAGGAAATACTGCTTTTTGTTTATAAAAAAAAACAGAAGAAGTGCATCCTTAACGTTACATAAAAGTTATTTTGACAAGCTTTACAATATCGTATTTTTATACGATTGTCAATTTAATAATTTTTTCTCTTTCTTTCTTATGGCTTGTTTGGATGTGCGGTGGAACAAGTTTTATCGCGTCCCAAATCAAAAATTGCCATGATTTGGAAAAGCTATTATATGTAGCTTCACTGCAAACGTAAGTTCCTGCCGTAATTTTGGTTGGATGTAAAAATGGCACCGCACAATCAAACATAAGCTTAATCACATTAACACCTACTTTAGATATGTTTTTCTACAATGTCCCAAAAGTTGTTACATTTTGGTTGTTCAAATATCACCCTTCTAAAGTTGACATAATTTTTTATCTTTTATTTGATATATCAATGATATCTTTCACACGTAACTCAAAAGATTAATTATTTGAGGTAACTGAGATCCATTTAAGAAATTATCTTTTTTAACAAATATTTTTTTCCATACTAATCGGTTTATTAAATAATTCTAGTTTTCCTTTGTCCTTTTTATAGGATCTTGTATTAAAAAGCACCCGTATTAAAAAAAATTGTCGAAGTACTAAATTTATCTAAAATGTGTATGACTATTAAATGTTAATATCGTTTTAATTAAGAATTTTAATAAAATTTTTTATTTAAGAAATAATGTACTCCCTCCGCTTCTAATTGTAAGCAAAATTGACTTTTTAGATTCATTCAATTAATGATGTATATGATTCATATTATGGACCATATACAAATCTAAAAAATTAATTTCGTTTATAATTAGAAATGGGGTGTATTCAATTATTTTCTACATTGGAGCTTTCATTTTTATTTTTTTTTATAAAACTCATCATTTATTTTCTCCTTCAAATTTTTAACAGGTGTCCTAACATTATAAACAAATGGAGTATTAAGGATGATAGACCCTGTAAGTTTTTCACCCCTAGAATATGCTAAATACAAGGATTGACTGATCTTTGTTAATGACTCTGCTCTCAAACGGACCAACCAAACTAATGAATTCTCAATCCTCACGTGCGGGGTGATTCCTTCTAGCCTTTGACAATTCATACTCCACAACATGCATTGATACCCGTGATTGACCCATCTTCCTAATACTTTTACATTCATGTGGTATTTTTTAATCAACCGACGATAGTCATTAAGTACTTACCTACTCCATCATGATATTTAAGTGCATATTCGAAATATGTTGGGTTTGATCCCATTTGCAATGTTTTTTTTATAGCACTAATTGGCAGTGTGTTTTTGTTGAAATAAAATGCTAACAAATGTCATAAAAAATATATCCAATGAAGATATTTAAATGAGTTTTATTAAAGGATGAACTCATTTCTTAATTTTTCTCTCCATAGGAGAAATTTCATGTATGAGTAGCATAAAAATTGTAAAAATAGCTTAAATAACATACAATATCATCATTAATATTTGATCGCATAATATGATATCTTATCATCCCTTATAAAAAAATTGATATCTCATCATTCATATGAGGTGCCTTAATTTTTACCATTGGAGCAAAATTTGATGATTGAGTTGCATTAGTGACATAACATTGCATGATTAATTTATTAGTATTAGTGTACAAAACTCAAAATAGGATCTTTAAAATGATTCTATTGAAGATGCCCTAAAGCATTGTTTAAGAAACTAAAAAAGATAACTTTTGTATAAAGGTGATGTAATTATTAATTTGACGGGTCTTTGACTTTGGTGTTGTATGCAGAGAACAGATGACTCCTCATATCATTGTATATTGAGCAAATGACTCACTTCAAAGAGTGTCGTTGTATGCAAAGAGCAAAACATTGCATTGATTGTGCACTTTTTAACAACAATTCCATCATGGGTTCTCATGGGTGGCCCTAAGCATTGGCGGGATGACACCAACTTTTTAGGGTCACCAATTTTTTTTAGTAGTTAGTATAGTGCGCGCGCGCGTATAACTCACTTTTACTAATTTTATTAAAAATATATTTTAAGAGAATCTTGATTACAAATGAATCATCTACAACAAAAAAGTCAATAAAAAAGATATTCTAATAATTAAAATGATACAACTTTATTAGTTTGCATAGGACACAAAATCTTACATGACCGACCTTCTAGGTTATGCCTTACATTTCAATGATTCTATGGGGATTATTGTGGATATGCAAACCACGCATTCTATAACATCTCTTCTACATAGGTAGAAGCCTTAGACCGAAATTTTTTCATTTCTGCCCTAGTTTTTGCCAAAAATTCCAAAACTGCCATACTTTTTAAAAAAATTGCAGAAATACCCTACTTTTTCTGACTTTCTGGTGCCCCTCCACTTGGAGTTGCAGGGTACCTTAAAAATTGACGAAATTTTGTCCTTATTATACCCCGCAACTTGGACTTGCGGGGTATTTTTTTTTCGAAAATTTTAAATACCCCTCTACTTGTAGTTGCGGGGTATTTTTGTATTTTTTTTTTAAATTTTAAATACCCCTCTACTTGGAGTTGCGGGGTATAATAAGGACAAAATTTGTGCATTGGTTTCCGTTTTTGCATGCATAATATATATAAAAAATAATTAAAATAATTTATTTTTAATAATTTAGACATTAATAAAAAAAGTAATTATAATAATAGTGATAATATTTATAAAATTAAAAACATACCAAATACAATAAATATGAAATAAAGACTAGATTGCTACTGATGTGTAATATTAATGCAATCTCTGCGAGAATGATCGGGCATCCTAGACACGTCGCATCTTCTCTCAGTTTCCACATCGTCCATCTCGGTCCTAATGCGAGTAATTGGTGGACGACCTTTCTTTGCCCTACGCATGGACTTGTTGGGAACCACCTTTAGTCCTTCATAATCAGGCCAATATGTCTGATGGTGAACCACATTGAAGTGGATGTTGTATACGGCGTATACACACTCATTCGTGAACTTTTTATCGACAAAAGTCTTGTAGTCGTGACAAAAGCTAGAACATGCGGCAATGGCATGTGAGCATGGTAGGTGTAGCGCTTTGAACCGTCCACAGTCACACCATTTATTTTGCAGGTCCACCTTGTATTCTCCCTTTGGTAATCCTTCTTTATGGTCGATGGTTTCACAGACGGAGAAGGTATACCGATCTCGGTCAACCTGAGTGACCTGATGACTGTTGGATTTAATCACCTCAGCCCTTAGAAATTTCATGATGTTTTCTGAGAATGGCTCCCCAGAATTTACCCTTGCCACTGCCTCATGTCCTCTTTTAGCAAACAAGGCCGCCAACCTGTAATAGGATGCTTTCACAATAGCTGTGATCGGGAGTCCTCGAATACCCTTATACACGTTGTATTTGGTATGTTTTTAATTTTATAAATATTGTCACTATTATTATAATTACTTTTTTATTAATGCCTAAATTATTAAAAATAAATTATTTTAATTATTTTTTTTATATATTATGCATGCAAAAATGGAAACCAATGCACAAATTTTGTCCTTATTATATCCCGCAACTCCAAGTAGAGGGGTATTTAAAATTAAAAAAAAACGAAAATACCCCGCAACTCCAAGTAGAGGGGTATTTAAAATTTTTGAAAAAAATAGAAAAATACCCCACAAGTCCAAGTTGCGGGGTATAATAAGGACAAAATTTCGTCACTTTTAAGGGTACCCCGCAACTCCAAGTGGAGGGGTACCAGAAAGTCAGAAAAAGTAGGGTATTTTTGCAATTTTTTGAAAAATAAGCATGCAATCTCTTATCTTTATGTCGATTGTAAAATTGTAATTGATGTTGTTAATTCAATCCGGTGTACCTCATAATGAAATTGGGGATATTATTACTAGATATAGAGATTTATTTTAGTTGTGAGTTTTGTTAGGACACAAACAAACAAGATTATTTATAATATATAGCTAGTGCTTTCTTATTTTATCTCAACTCTAACATATTTTATGATGTAATTTTTTATTTAGACTAATGCTAACTTGTATCCTAAAAGGCATATGTTAAGGAACTCATTATAAAATTATACGTATTAAAAATCGTACATTCAAGTTTTTAAAATTGATATATTATATTTTACAATGCAAAATTGTTTTTTTTATGCTGTTTAACATGTAGCATGCCCTTTTTATTTATATTCGTTAATTACTAATGAAATGAAATAGTTTTATCTTTGTTTAAAAAATAAATTTTATGAGTTTTGTTGTTTCATTATGGTAACGAAGTCCAACAGCACATGTTAAACAAATAACCCGACCCAAGTAAAATGTACGTTATCTTTTTGCTAGTTTGAAATAGTAGATGAATTCTCAACAACCAAAAATACTAGATTTAACCACTGATTAAAGAATAAAAGAACAATGAATGATGATAAAAAGAGGAGACTGGATTGACACGTTATTTAATTGCACTTGTAAAAGTCAAACTGATAATTACAGTGTGTAATCTCTGAACCTGACACATTGTCATTGTTCGTGGAAAAAAGTTAACGGTCTATGTTCGTTCTCTTTTTTGGCAGATTATCTTTAATTAATTAGATTAATTAATTAACTACTGGCGTATCAGAACCAGATAATCATCGGGGCAAAGATAGTGCCAAGAATTAGAAATAAAAGCAGTATGATATGATCTCTTTCGTGTCTTTCCCTGGCACACAGATATATACAGAGAAAGCCAAAAGCAAAAAAGTAATTAAAGTGATATAAGTACTTGATCAAATAATAATATAGTAATAGTAATAAATATATAATCTCAGTCATGCACTTAAACATTATTCTAAATATTGTTAATTACACTTATCTTGTATGCGTGACAAGTATGTAGGTTGTACAACTCTTTTTTATTTTTTATTTCCTTTTATTTTTTTGTCGTTAATTACTTCTGTTTCTATGAGCAGTTATCACCCTCCCCAGTAAGGGACAGGCATTGGTGACCAAGGAAGGACCACTATTCATTATCGTTATTATGTTAATGTAATTTAGTTATAGTTTCACCGGAAGAAACTAAATGGATGTTGGAAAAAAGAGTTACGATACATGTATAGACACTCTTAGGTGATAATACATTCTTTGACACCCACACAAAAATTTGACACGTGGCTACGTGGACTTTGACAAGCACACTTTATCTTTCCTCTCCTCTTCTCTTCTCTCTTCCTAGTGCATGGGATATACAAAGATGTATGAGAATAAAAGCCTATGTAACATTTTCCGACAAAAAGATATATACAGCAGTTTAGCGTTTAATTTACATATATTACCCTTATCACTGCTATTACATCACAATGCGTAGGGAAAGACACAACCACCTAGCAACTTTAATTTGCGCTTAGTTATTGATACTCTATGTGGAAATTGAACTCACAATCTCCTTTAATCTCGATTGCTGAACATCTATTTCGGCACATCTTAGAGTTCACCATTGGTCGAGAATTGAAACTAAGAATAGTTTATAAATAACACTCAAGGTATTTAACTCAACAAAACAGCATTTATAAAAGACAAAAACGTAAAAGGCTTACACTCAAAACGGACAAAATACTTTATAAAGTAATAGTTAATTATACTCGACAACGTAAAAATTATTTACAAGGATAACATGAGTTTAATCTATTTAGTTATGGTTATTAACAATTTTTTTAATGCAATAGTAGTTAAAAAAATTAATTAACTGATGATATACTCCTTTTAATAAATAAAAAAGGATAATGAGATTTTGAATTGTATATAGTCTTTAGTTATCACGCACGCTGGAGAGTGAAGATCCCTCTCTCCTTTACTTTAATTTCCCCTCTTTTTCTCTGAGTCAATATACTTTATCTGTTCCCAATCCTTTCCTTTCTTTTCTCTTCTGCATGAGTATGTGTACTTTGATATTGATATTAATGCACGCAGAGACAGAGCCGAATTGTATAGCATAGCATAGCATACTTACTGACAGTGTAAAAGATAACCACCTTTCTCACAACATCCCAATTTAACCCTATTAATTACTAGTATATACTTAATTATCGCGGTCAAAGATTCACCAAACCAGAACCACTATTGCTTGCTTCAGATTTCACAAGATGCTTGAAACGGTTAAATACCTAATCGGATCGGCGGGTCCAAGCGGTTTTGGATCCAAATCCACCGCCGAACAAGTCACTCAAACCTGCGGCGATCTCCGTTCCATCACCGCCATCATAACAGGTGGTACGTCAGGAATCGGAGCGGAAACGGCGCGTGTGTTGGCTAAGAGAGGTGCGAGGGTGATTTTACCGGCGCGTAGCATGAAGAATGCGGAGGAAACAAGAGGAAGAATAGTGACGGAGTGTCCTGAAGCGGAGATTGTAGTTATGGCACTTGATCTCAGTTCTCTCAATTCTGTTACCAATTTCGTTACTCGTTTTCATTCCCTCGGTTTCCCTCTCAATCTCCTCATGTATGTATTTCATGCAATTGTTTTTATCACGTATACTAACATTGTTACACATGCATGTCTTTCATTAGAATTTGAATGATTGATTGTTGACTAGTGTTGTTGCTGTTTACTAGAAACAATGCTGGGAAGTTTGCAGAAGAGCACGCAATCTCTGAGGATGGAGTTGAAATGACCTTTGCCACTAATTATTTAGGTGAGTATTGTAAGATTACAACAAATTAATTTTTATATATTTTTTGTTATTTGATGGGTATATAATTTAATTTAATTAAATTAATATTGTGGTGCAGGTCATTTTCTGATGACAAAAATGTTGATGAAGAAGATGGTTGAAACGGCAAAGGAGACAGGGATACAAGGAAGGATAGTGAACGTGTCGTCCGCAATACACGGTTGGTTTACTGGCGACGTCATCTCCTATTTGGCTCATATATGCCGCAACAAAAGGTGACAAACAACTACTATTATCTTACCAATTTATTTGACCTATTCATTATTACACTTTGAATGAATTTTCGGTAAGCTCAACACTCCTGTGTCTTGGGGATTGGTTGGATTTGGATATGTATTTTTTTATTCTAAAATTAGTTTAAATTTTGAATTAATTTTGCCATATATACCCAACTATCTAAGAATTTACCTTTCGTTAACCTGTAATTTTGCCAAAGCATTAGGCTAGTAATTTACCATGTACTTCGGAGAGATATTTTGGTCTTTCAGCGCACGCTGCTATATCTCAAAAAGCCTTTAATATAAGTAAATATTGCAAAACAGTTTTAAAAATTTAATCCCAGATTTCACGGCAATCATGGTGGTGGTGGTGATGTTATGTGATGTGAGTAAAATACACTATTCGTGAATTTTGTTGTCGCTACATGTAGCATTATTTTTTAGTCTTTGTGTTGTTGCTATAAACATTAAATATTAAAATTAACATTGCAAACATATCTCTAGTTTAAATTAGTAATCTTATCCATTAAATTGATTAAAAAAACATATTTGAGGATTAAGTTGACTATCTTAGAACAGATTATGAGGACTGTAATGACTAATAAAAGAATCATTTATGAAGGTGTTTGTAGTTTCAAATTTCAATGCATTCAAGGATCAATGACATCTAGTTACACTTCCAAGTTTCCGAACAAAAATGTGGTTTTCACGTAATCAAGCCGTACTTGAAATGAAAATGATGTGATATGTTTACCAAACACTACACTACACTACGCTACGCTACATTTGTGTTTCTGTTTACTAATTTGTTGGATTGAAATATGTTTGTGTTGTGTGATGTCCCCAGTGAGTACGACGCCACACGTGCTTATGCTCTTTCCAAACTCGCCAACGTTTTCCACACTAACGAGCTTGCTCGCAGATTCAAGGTAACTAACATGTATAACTTCACTACACTATCTATTCATTCATCTTTTATGGAGTATTTTATTTAATTAACTAACATGCAATATCCATCTCGATCTCATCTACTATAGTATAGTATATGTTATGATCTACATATCCTATCCATATTTAAAAGTGAAATTTGTTTGTTTCCTATGTCAGTAATCAAATGCCCCACGACTTCATTTGCTATAATTTAACCCCCACCTGTTCTTGCTAATTATTACTCCAGTTTATATATATTTTATTTTATTGATGAGCACGTATAAGTAAATAAAATACTAGTAATAATTTGAGGTATTAAATTTGCGCAGGAAATGGATGCCAACGTGACTGTGAACTGCGTTCATCCGGGGGTCGTGAGGACCAGACTCACCAGAGAGCGTGAAGGCTTTCTCACAGGTTGGTAGGAACAATAAGACTCTTGTTTTGGGTCAAAGTTTTGGTTCCTTTTTTATGTCTGCAATGCAGCCGTTAGTTGATTTTGGATTTTGGATTTTTCTTTTTCTATTCTAAAATCAAATGCAGATTTAGTTTTCTTCTTGGCCTCCAAGCTCTTAAAGACCATTCCCCAGGTAAATACACTATAGTAGAACTTGTACTATATACTATATATTCAATGTTCTCTATTTGTGCATGTTCTACGTAAACTTTGCTAGCTTTTACTCACTCACGTCTCATTTAAAAACAGGTTTTCTTTTCCTAGGTTACCTCCACTAAAAAAATTGTAGGTAATTTACCCATCAATTAATCAAAATTATTCACTTGATCAGGAAATTTGTATACAAAGTGGAAGTTAGTTTGTGGGTGCCACTTACATATTTATTTGGCAAATTTTAATTGGTTAATGGATAAATTACCTACAATTCTTCAAATTAAGCTAGTATAAACCTCGCCTTCAAAACATATTTTGAACCATTCTCTTCTCTTAATAATAAAAAAAGTCACACATTAAGATGTACCACTTCTTAAGTTAACTTTTTTTTTATTTTTTTATTTAGCACTTCTTTATTTTACTTGTTACCCTTATTTTATATATGTTCAATAAAAATACATGTATCCATAAGATATTCTTCAAAAGAGAGCAAAGAGTGAGAAGTATTGAATGAATAAAAGTGTATACCTTGAACTTGTGATGACAAGTATATTTTATAGGCATAGAAGTAGAGTCGTTGAACAGTTAATGAGAGGATGAAGGTTGTTACAACGTGTGAGTACATTATTGGATATATGCATTTTTTTTTGGTTTTCATTAAAAGATTCTGTCCATTAATTTGTTGTTGTATTTTTTTTCTTTTGAGCTCTGATTTAATTACCGCAAATAAACTTATATACAGGCAGCTGCAACAACATGTTATGTGGCAACTAACCCAAGGCTCGTCAATGTGTCCGGCAAGTACTTTGCTGACTGCAACGAAGCCTCAACTTCCAAATTGGGATCCAACATAACTGAAGCTTCAAGGTTATGGGCAGTATCCGAATTAATGATTTCTAAGGGTCCAAAAGCTACCTTTGACCTAATTAATCACCTTGAATTTTGAAGTTTATTGGGACAATGCAGAAGAAAAAAAACAACAGAATTTTATGGAAAAGATACATATAAATTTTTTATCTAGATTTTTAATAGAACAATAGAATCAGAGTTAGATGTGGTCAGTTTAGTCTTATGATCTAGGGTACAAGTAATTAAGTACCTATTTCAATGTATAATAACTATATATTTTGATTACTTAATTAGGGCAAACCATGGGAAAGGGTAACAGTCGTTGGTTTTATTTTATTGTTAGAAGTCTAAAATAAATTGCTTTAGATGATGCTAGTTAGATTGAGTGCTATGATTAATACAATGATTATGGAGCCTGAATCATGTTAGCATGAATCTTAGATTATAAGTGAAAGTGCCTGAAAACTCAAGCTGTACTTTTATTGTTAATTAGCCTGCTTATGTGATGTAATTAACTGTACTTTGTATATATATGTATAAAGGGGATATGATACAAAATGTATACCAGAAAGTTCCTTTGGGGTTGTTATAGTTAAATGAACAATATACCTCTTTAAATAAAAATAAAATAAGTGGACAACAAGAACATGGGGTCGGGCTCCTCCTCCATGTGGTGGTTATTATAGGAAGAGTATCTTTCTCATTGTGTTTTTGCATGGGACCTACTAACATGCGCCTCTTAGTATGAGAGAGCGTACATTTATAGAAAGATATATTTTTTTCAAGGGATTTTATTAAAAAGAAAATCAAATCCAATGACTACTCATTGGTCATACTATTGAACAAAGAGAAACGATTCATAGACACCCTTTTTCCTATACCACTTTTGTACACACACCATGTGGCAGGGTATTTTGGTAATTTCGTAAACCTTTTTTGTTTTTTTTTCTCAATCTTTTCACTCTTCCAATCCTCCCCGCAATAGTAAACACACCCTCACCAATCCTCCTCTGCAATAGTGAAACACACCCTCAAACATTCCTCTTCTCTCTCACCACTCTTTTAAGCGACGGTAGTGGGGGTTCAAATCCGGCATATTCTATCTGAGATCTCGCCGGCCATGGTGTCACCGGATTCAGCTTCCTTTCCACTGTCAAGGATTTTTCTTACTCAAACACAACTAGAAAAAAATACAACCCCATTGCCCCTCACAAATAGATCTGTGACGGCGATCGACAGTGGTGTTGGTGGTGGTGGATGAAGGGGAGTGTGGTGAGTCTGAGGCAATGGGGATATGGTATGGTACCACTGCTGATACCGGAATAGTGAACATGGTGGACACGGTGAGAGAGAAAGAGAAAACAAGGAGAGAGAAAGAAAACATGGAGAAAAAACTAACAGTGAGGGTGAAGTTGTTGCTGCCGTCGCCGGTGGAGGAGAGGGATCGACGAGACAAAGGCAAGGCAGAGGAGAAGAAGAGAGAAGTCCTTTTCATAATTTTTTTTTGATAAAGTGATGTCACGTGTCGATTTTCTGTGTGGATGTACAGAGTGTGTATAAAATAGAGTGGTTCATCTATCATCACACATTGAACAAATCAAATCAAGATCATCAAATAAATAAAAATATCATCAAAAATCAAACTTATCAATGATAAAAAAAATTGTTGAATAATGTAGCCTTTCGTTATATTTTTTTAAATAAGGTGTAGAGGGAATATTATAATTTATATAGGGTTGAGACAAAAACACTAGGCCACATATACCAGTAAAAAAGAAGGTGATATATACATTCTTTCTTTTTTTTGGTACAAAAAAAAAATTCATTCTCTAGTAGAATTCGATTCAAACTCTTCCTTCCCTTTCAAGTTACAAATTTATTTTTTCTTTCAAAAAAAAAAGTTACAAAATTTCTTTTTTGAAGTGTTACAAAACCAGACAGGTGCACAATCACTTGCGGGTCATATAGCATTTCATTATCATGAAATAATATTTTATACATATTATTGATTTCGATTTTTTTGAAAGGATATTATTGATTTCGATCGTCATTTAAAGATGTGTGTTCCAAAACAAATAAAATGACTTGCCATTTCTATTACAATTTTTTTTTTTTGAAACATTTCTATAACAAAATCTAACAAGTGCCTTTAGGGGATAAACAAATGAAACATTACATTAAAAATTATGTATTTTACTTTTTAAAATTTTAAAACGAGCTCTTTTTAACATAATTTTGTCTTTAATTTTTTTATTCGTTAATAAGTGTTTTTAGGAGACTTGTACAAAAAAGTTTCTTTTTTGACAAGGCAAAAAAAATAAAATTGATTGCTATGTTATGAACAATAAGTTTATTGTTAAGCAAATAAATTAATTACGACGTCTTGCGAGCGAGTGTAATTTTTTTTTTTATGTGTTCATTTAATTATAAATCATAATTTTTTTTTGATGTGTTCATTTTTTTGGTGTATAAAATATTAATTACGACGTCTTCAGAGTTTGTTGTTCACATCTCCCCTCTGACAGGATTATCTGATCTCGTAGATTCAGACTCTGCGGAAACCTGATTCCGTAGACTTTAGTCCTTTCTTTTTTTGTGTTTTTGTTCTCTTCTTTTGTTTTTGTTAGCTTTGTAACAAAAAAAATTATAAATCATAATTTATATGACTTTTTAAGCAGTTATAGTTAACTTCAAACATTGTTTTGACAAATTATTGTAATATTTTTAAGGAATGTCTAACAATTATAATTGATTGAAATTGTAAGAAATGCATATCGATCATTAATAGATTTATAGGCACTAGCGTTCAACAGACATTTCGTGTCAATTTGTCTGTCTTTTTTACTACGCTATGACATGTAGATTATAAGCAATTTTTATGAATTTTTTTATTTTTATTAAATATGGATGTTTATCACTTTTAAATAGTAATAATCGTGTCACATGTGAGCATAGCTCAGTCGACAATGCATACAAGGGTCAGGGTTCAAACTCTGAATATCTCACTTATTCACCTTAAAAAGTGAATTTTAGCCATTAAGCTACTCCATTTGATAAAAAAATAGTAACAACCGTTCAGAAAAAAATAATAACAAACTATGTTTATATTTTTCCAATAATATAATAAAAATTCTTATCTTTTTCAATAACGTCAATAATATAACATTCTTGAAAACAAATTTGTTTAAGAGTATATCTCAAAAAGATCTCATATTTTGTTTCTCAGAAAAAATACAAAGTAATGTGATTCATGTGGATTTCATCCAAATAATAAGACAAGAGTTAGAAGATATATTGCTTGTGTGCTCTTATTAATTTCTCTTATTTACTTAGTGGGTTATAGCGTCTAAGGGTATGTTTTTACGAAGAATTTTGAAAAGTTTGGAGGAGAATATTTAGATAGTTACGTCAATATTTTCTTATATATTTGAGATTTTAAAAGATTAAAATAATAATATGATAAACGATCATATAATGTTTCAATAACACTGCTTTGTTTTTTCCTAAACGAACACTTGATTTTCTTTTTATATATAAATTTCTTATAAATAAAATAAATCTTCAATTATCTTGAAAATCGTATATCCAAACATAAACCTAGCCCCACCCCACACATATACACCGCTTTTTTAATTTCCAAAAGTAACCTTGCCCGAATTTTAGAATCTGAAATGTATTTTGTCTCTGGATTCTATAATATGGACGTTTATGGAACTAGAATCCAGAAATAACTTGACTAACACAATATTTTTAAAAAAAAATCAACAACTACGCTATTTACCTCCAACAATAAAAATTGAAAACATAAATTAAACACAAACAAGATCATGACGTAGCCAAAATAGTTGCACTATCGCAAGATGACACACTTTATTCATTGGGTTCAACCATACACAAATTGATTTCTTTGAATGTCCTAGGACTAATCAAACTTTCCTAAACAACATGAACAAATCTCACCAAGATAACGCGTAACTCAATCGGTCCCTTGAAACTATATTGACTAAATGTAGAGAACATGGTTCTCACATCGTCGTTATTTTGAAGTTTCATCTTGGTGAACTGAATGCATCCATTTGAGTACAGATTGACAAATGATGTTACTCAACATAGATCACCCTTCTTGTGTCACTATAGTTGAGAAGACCATTCAAATCGTTGTAGTTGAACATATTGCATTTTCCCTTTTTTTGTTGCAAACAACTGTTAGATTAGAGTTAATTTCGAGCGGTAAGGTGTTTTGTGTTGTGAATAAAAATGATAAAAAAAAATAAAATTTGTAGAAGTTTTGTATATTGTAGACCACAAAAACTAACGGTGCGTTGTAAACCACACAAGCGGTCATTGTATTTTATACCACATATAAAAAATTCTTGTGTTTTACACGTTCAGATCCAGATGTGTAATTTACGTATATTACACTTTTTTTTTTTTGAGGGATACACATTTGGATTCTATAACCTAAACCTGTAAAAAAAACATCATTCACCATATTTTAATGTCATTTTATTTGTTTGAATTATATAACCAAATGTGTAAAATACATGTCAAGATTATAGAAGACTAAGTTCTTACAACTATCATAGCATGGCAAATGAAAATTAACAAGCATTTCAAACAATGAAATGATCTAGCTAGCTTTAAACCAAATATTATTAGTATTTATTAGTACTAGTAGGCACTAGAAAGTTAGAATTCTCCAATGTGACACATCATTGGCATCCGATCTAATTCTGATCATCATTATCAGAAACGAAGATTACTGCAGTATTTTCAAGTATGTTATTATTGAATAAAGTAAAGCATATACGAACTTTCAACATAATCTAAAGAAAATAAAATAAAATTAGTGGCACAAAACGATACCGTCCATTGCTTTATGTATAAGTCAAATTTTTTCCATCCACATGTTCAATATCTATCATCTACTTTGTGCAACAAATGTTTCTCTTCTCTTCTGTTATCAAATATCACATGGAAATGATTATGGCACACAAATTTTCTTCAAAGAGAACCCACAAAACATGAATCAGAATGTAAAATAGGTATAACAAAAAGGGAGATAAGATGATTGTTTCTAGAAATCCGTATAACAAAAATTTGTTTGACAAAATGCTATCCTACAATCATCCATCCAATCAGATATTCCTTTTCAGGACACTGCTTCTACACACAAAATTGGTTAATGTTTCTGGTTGGGCCCAAGGTCAACTACTCACATGACATGATGTAGAATATCATTACTAATACTTTGAAAATTAAAAAAAATCTAAAATTATTTTGAAATATCATGGTAGTGTATGTAATATTTTTTTACTGGAGAAATATGTATTAATTAGAAAGCTTCTAAAAGTGTGTCTAGAGTTATCTACTCGAAGACAGTATTTCCTAACCAAAAGAAGATTTCACAAATCATAACAATTTACTACTTGATAATGTGTAATTATAAACTAATTTTGCAAGGAAATTTGGTTTGTTTTCCCTAACCAGCCATAATTAGAATCTTTGACCCTAGTAGACATCCAAAAACTTTCCCACAACTTAGACCCTTTGGACTGTTTTGAGACGAGATTAATCCACAAGTCAGCAGTGGGATATCTAGTTTTTATGCAATAAATTTGATTCTAACTCTTAAGTAAATACTACTACCGAAGAATTCAAGTTTCAGATTCTAGAATGTCTGCAAAAAAAAATTGAAGACCAAAAATTAAATTTTGCATTTATGCAAGCATCAGACAAGTGCAAACAGCTGCATAGTCATTATGCATTTCATGTATCTATAAATTAAAATGAATGAAATCTTCTATATACTATACACAATCAGGAATTACATCTTCACAAGGACTATCAGCAAAACTGAAACTTACATTTTCTTAACTGACAATCCTTAAAAATAAAAGAATCATATAACTGATATCGACTTTCGTATGAGAATAATATTACATGATGGCATCCACGTGTTACCAAACGATGAAGCTTTGTAACTTACTTTTGGATGCTCCAACAACTACCGTGTTTCAAACACGAACGGGTAAGCCGTAATTTTGGTACACTCTTATGAATCCATCAGATCCTGCTGTTACAATTACTTGGCCCCACAAGTGAGAATTAGACATTCCCTTGCAAGCACTTCTCAAGAACCTATACTCTGATTTACATATTGTAGGAGAAACAACAGTTTGACCCGAGTCGAGAAGCGTCTCCTCTGGCCATGTTGCAGAAACCTTTGGCACTAACTCGGAAAGAAATCCGCGACTCATGAAGAAACAATCAGGAGAAGACGAAGATGACCTCTGAATCAACTCTTCTCCGAGTGAAGGAGACAACGGCGTTGACTCAATGCCACACCAAGGTATGGCGACTGTTGCATTGTGGGATAGAAAACTCTCAGAAGACATAATCTTCTTTGCTTTGGAAGTATTCCTATCCTGGCCAGTGTGATTCCAGATACAAACATTTGAACCTTCACTAAGTGAAACGATATGTTTCCCGTCAGAGGTGAAGGAAGCATGCATCTGACCCGCACTTCTCAGACCTGAAGGCAAAAAAAGAAGAGGTATAATGACTTACTACCAAAATGAACATAATTGTACAACAAATGAAAATAACGAGGGAAATCAGTTCTCAAAGCACAAAAAAAGGGAAAATCCCATGCATGTCCAATATCATGTCCTCGTTGCAGGAATTTAAAATACACATAAGAACGCATCAGATATGCCAGACATTCTGCCTACATTGCGATAGCTTCCTTAATTGAGGCAAATTTGGGATGCTTTCATAATCACAACAGCCTCTTCATTGTGTTGAATGTAAGGGGGTGGGTTTACTCCCACATCACTTAGAGATACGGCCTTTGCAATGCTTATAAAGCTTGGACAATCCTCACCTTATAAGTTTATTTTGTAGAGTTGAGTCAGACCTATTCTAAAATGGTATCAAAGCAATCCCTGGCCTTAATTGCTGACCAATCCTAGCCGCCGTAATTGCGGAAAATTCGGGATACATTCATAGCAGCCTCTAGCACCTTCGTTGTGTTGGGTGTAAGGGGGTGGTTCTAGTCCCACATCGCCTAGACATGACCTTTGTAGTGCTTATATCTTGCAAACCGGTTTTAAGCTCAAATTATAAGATGCCACAGAAGAAGAACTAGGCACAGGTGGGATGCATTTTAGAATATTCTCATATAAGGAAAGCATATATGAAGAGCGTACCCTTGAATTTGTAGATGACATCAATTCCAGAGAGTATACAGACATGTGAATCGGCAGAAGCAACCAATAATTTGGTCGGATCACTGGGCGAAAACTGAAGAAATAATCATACAAGATTAATACCCACTTGTCAATAATTTTATATAGGAAGA
>Ga0228710_1006859_pt1 | contig 17058 bp, 9 predicted proteins | sample MedpolnodulmetaG_FD_177995 | JGI IMG/M metagenome (GOLD analysis project Ga0228710, IMG submission 177995) | Root nodule microbial communities from Medicago polymorpha collected in Santa Monica, California, United States - pink nodules | ecosystem: Host-associated > Plants > Roots > Nodule... | reverse complement strand
ATTTGGAGTCCAGAAACCAGAGTCTGAAATCTTGAGTACATTTGCTCAATACTTTCATCCTCTTTCATCTTGAACAACTCATACTGATGAACAAGCATAAAAGCTTTTGCTTCTCTGACTTTCTTGCACAGAGAGAAAGCAAACATAGCTTTTGCAGTGGACTTGTCACTCATTTTCATGTATTCTGCTTTAGGTATAACAGTGACAAGTGATCCTCTGATCTTGTGATGCTTCTTGTAGAGTTTCTTCTGTTTAGGGGTGTGTTTCTTTCTATCAAACATAGCTTTTGCAGTGGACTTGTCACTCATTTTCATGCATTCTGCTTTAGGTATAGCAGTGACAAGTGATCCTCTAATAGAGAAGCAAACATAGCTTTTGCAGTGGACTTGTCACTCATTTTCATGTATTCTGCTTTAGGTATAGCAGTGACAAGTGATCCTCTGATCTTGTGATGCTTCTTGTAGAGTTTCTTCTGTTCAGGGGTGTGTTTCTTTCTATCAATAGCAACTCCTTCTTCATCAAGGACTAAGTCACCAACACCATCTTCCAGAATGTCCCATAGTTTTTCATCTAAACCCATGACATAACTATAGAAGTTGGTTTTCCACAAAGAAAATTCTTCAGGATCTCCATTAAATCTTGGCACTTTTCCAAATTCAACTTTCTTGTCACCATAACCATAATCATATGGTACAGCTGCACCTGAATGAGAAGCACCAGAATGAGATGTGGATTCTTCAGCAGACATATTTTTCTCAGATCTTTCTCTGTTATACTGTTAAGTGTTAAGACAACAGACCAAGGCTCTGATACCAATTGAAGGTGAGAAAAATACAAGAAGGGGGGGGTTGAATTGTGTTTGCTTTTTCTTCGTTTTCTCCTAAGCTGAAAACACTGATCAGAAGCAGATAGAGTTCTACTTCTGAAGTGATGTTCAGAACTAAATGCAGCGGATAAAAACAGAGAGAGAGAAGGAAGAAAGACACAAAGCAATTATACAGGTTCCTTCCACAAACCGAAAGTAGTCATGTCCCCCTTGCACTTCCAAGGAGAGTTCACTAAAATGTAATCTCAAATTACAATTGCTGAATACTACAACTAGTATGAGACTTTAAAATACTTAAGCACACAAGAAAGAGCTTTCCTATGCTCAAGCACACAAGTAAGAGACTTCCAATGCTCAAGCACAACTGCAAGAGACTTCTAATGCTCAAGCACACAAGCAAGAGACTTACAATCAAACAGATTTACACAGAAAATTGTTTGAGTTTGAACACTTGATATACAATCAGTGGTGTTCACAATACAAATCAGTTACAGACTCTTAAGACTCTTGAGACTATAGAATTTGTAAAATATGGACTTTGCTAAGAAATTCTAAGTGACTTTGAAATGCAAAACAATAATAGAGTATGAACTTTGAATTGTTGTGAGAGTCTAGCTTTTGTATGCGTGTGTATTGCTTAAGTCTGTTGTATTGTTCTTCCAACTAGCAGGTCTTCACTCCTTTATATAGTGGTGTGAAAGATACGTTGGAGAATTGTCAGCACACAAAAAAAGTCGTTTGAAGTTTGTTGATAATCACCAATGATCTTTTTCCTGATATGGTTATTGTCCTATGAAGGATCAATTTCAAATGCATTCCTTGTATGAAGGAACATTTCTGCAGGTAGAGCTGTTATCCTTGTCTTGTTGCAGAGACACAAACAGAGTGGTGGAGGAAGTGGTTGTACAATTCGTAGAATTGTCCTTTGTCAACACTCTTGATAGAACAAGCATCCAATGCTTTCAAATTTCATCTCAAGGGCCGTTGTTAAACTTTTTCAGTCTTTTGCAATGTCTAGACGTGATTAAATCAAATTCCCAGCTCTTGAATCTTTAAGATTTTTCATCTCCTGATGAACTTCAACTTCTGGTGATCTTGCTTCTGATGAGGCGCTACTGATGACCTTGCTTCTGATGACGCCATCACTTCAGGAGCACTTTGTACTTCAGGAGCACTTTTCTTCAGACGCTTCAAGCTTCCTTTTTGTTGATTCTTTTGCTCTCTTTTGTTCTTCTAGAATCTTATAAAGATATAAATTTTGTCTATGGTTCTGTATACTTGAACAAATATTAGCATATTCAATTGACAATTTTTAATATCTTGTTATCATCAAAACTCTAAGGGTAACATATGTTAAACATTTTTCGTTCTAACAATCTCTCCCACTCTAAAGGTAATGTTTGTTAAACGTATTTTGTTCCAATATAAGGCCTTCAAATCTTATAGCAGCATCTTGTTTTGATACATGTTTTTGGTTATTTGACAATAAGTGTTCCTGATGTTAATATGTATATTCTTGAGAATATGACAAGCTCAAGCTGGAATGGCGTAATTAATCTGTTATATCTTGATAATTAGTGGTCCTATTGATATGTGATTCTAACAAGGTGATTAAGAGGCATTTAGCATTGTTATGGCTAGTTATTTTGTACAAGATTTTGGAATGCAGTTTTCTTGACGTTTTTTTATCTACGAATTTCTGTTATCAATGGTCTAGTCTTTGTTTTCTTGTTGTTGGGCACGAAGAATTGATTTATGAGACTATAGAGTCTAGACAGACAACAAACCTTTGAATATTACAAATTGCAATTACTTGTTGCGAGCGTGTGATTTGATCTTTGTATAATAGAGGGATCTTGAATCCCAATTACACAAGAATCATGAAGTTGTCATAGTCACGCAACTTCATTCACCCGAATTTGATCGGAGAAATCACAATTCAACCTTGTATTTTCGTCTAATGTACAACGTGAGCCATGATCGAATTGTCAAGGTTTTCTTAACTATAGGGACCCCAGATCCCATATATAGTCAAATTGAATGCTTTGTATGGGATAGTTAAATGTGTAATGCCCATTCGTGTATGTATTTACCTAGGAAATAGTCAGTTTGGTCGCTAAAAATGTCAAGGTGCTATCAACGTGGTCTCGGTGTCAAAAGCTTTCTTAATATCAATCTTTATAGCTAAGCTCCCTCCATAAGACTTCTTGTGCAGGAAGTTAACTGCTTTAGATGGAGTTAAGATACAATCTTGAATGTGTCTACCTGGTATGAATCCTCTTTGTTGTTCAGATATGAGAGAAGGAGCAAGAGTAGCTAGTCTATCAGCCAAAATTTTAGTGATGATCTTGAACTGAAAGTTTTCAAGTGCTATTGGTCTGAAGTTTTCCAATCTATCTGCACCAGGCACTTTGGGGATTAAGATAATGAGGTTAGAGTTAAATTTGGCATGATGTAATTATTTGTGAAGAAGAACTAAGTGGAGTGCACCACATCTGGACCAATAATATGCCAGTAAGTATGATAAAAACTGCCTGAGAAACCATCAGGCTCAGGAGCTGAGTCACCACTCAGAGCAAAAACAACAGACTTAATCTCATCAGTTGAAGGAAGAGCACTGATAGAAGAGGTGCTGACAATGAGACTACAGAAGTTGTGGGCCTTGATTATGGGCTAAATCATAAGACTTGGAAAGTATACACAAGGAAACAAAAGAAGGATGACGTGGCTACAAGAGGTGCATGAGAGTGTGCCTATTTAAGTGGAAGGTGTCAGAGAGAATAATCATCTTATCATTTCTGTTATTTGTGTGGGGTCACTTCTTAGTGATTGCTTGGGGAGCACAGCGTGCTTAGGGCTGATAACTAACACTATCAGTTTGTTATTTTGTCTTATCCATATTACTAGCCTTGTAATTGTTCTTCCAGTAATACAATTACAGATTATTCCTCATATCAGTTTTCATAGTATTTTACTGTTTTATTCATCAATTCACACACACACCTATCAATTGGTCCGACCTACCGGATCAAAATCACCACCGTACCGAAGTTGTAGATGCCACCAAAGCCTAAGATGGGAGAAAGAGTTGACGCCCTAGAAACAGAGATGGGTGAGATGAAGTCAACGTTATTGGTACTCTCGCAACAGATGCAACAACAGAGTGTTGCAATGCAACAACAAAGCGTTGTGTTGAGTGAATTAAGCAAGCAGCTAGAGAAGCGACCATCACCGGAGTTTACTCAGACGAGTGAATCTTCCGCTAACCAATTTCAGGAATCGCGACTTTCCGGAAAGAAGGTTAAGTTGCCGGAGTTTGAAGGAGACAATCTTGTAGGATGGATTACTAGAGCTGAGATCTACTTTGACGTACAGAAGACGTCAGAGGAGATGCGCGTAAAACTCGCACGTCTTAGCATGGAAGGAACCACAATTCATTGGTTTAATCTGTTGATGGAAACAAAGAATGACTTATCTTGGGAGAAATTAAAGAAAGCACTGATCGCTCGTTATGGCAGTCGTCGATTAGAGAATCCGTTCGAAGAATTATCCACCTTACGTCGGAAAGGAGGCATGGAAGAGTATGTGGAAGCTTTTGAGTTACTCTCTTCTCATGTGGGGAAGCTTCCTGAAGAACAGTATTTGGGATACTTCATGAGTGGGTTACAACCCTAGATCCGGAGAAGGGTGCGTACATTAAATCCTCAGAGCAGGATGCAGATGATGCGTATGGCGAAGGACGTTGAAGAGGAGTTGAAGGAGGAAGACGACGATGACAAATCCTATGGAAGGAAAGGAACGAATGATAAAGTGGGCCGTAATGATTGGGCCAGGTCACAAATGAGGAATCAGAGCGGGTCAAGTTACCAGGACACGACCCGATCTGGAAATAAGAGTTGGGTCAAACCGGTTCAGAAAACGGGTTCGACGGGATCTACAGAGAAATGGAAGGGAATTCGAAGCATCCACTGATGAGGAAAACCGCAAGTGTACGGTTTTACCGAAGTAGTAAAAAGAGAGTATCGTTCCAACAGGGAGTTGTTCAATTTTATTGACTTTTAAGAGATGATTAGAAGAGAGTTTGATTGTAAAGATTGAGTTTTAAAGGTTTTAAAACAATAATAATAAAAAGCGTCTTGGGATTATTGGTTCATCGTAATAATGAATCCTTCACAAACAAACCCTAAACCATGACTTTATATTCGACCTACTTTCTAAAGACAAGTTTCTCTTTAGCGTATCAAAGCCTCTCATGGTTGATTGCTATTAGAATCTTTGAAGAACGAAACTTTATATGTCTCAAGGTTTGCTAGACTATTCTCATGTTTCGCAACTCTTGTCTAAATTCACTTGTTCCAATATCAAAACTCCGTTTTCGCATTATGAATTGATATTTGAGATGCTGAATTAACAAATACTAACCCTCCGCTTTCGCATTATGAGTTTAGCATTTGTTAATTCATTATAAAAACGGTGAATTAGATTAGAAAGTAGATTTATATAAAATTAGGGTTTATGGTTTAGTTTGATTAGGATTACGTCATTAGACTTATCCAACAATCTCAAGACAAGAAAGGTCTACTCACTCATGATCATCATAGCCATATAAGAGGAGAAGAAGAACATAAAATAAATAACAAGAAAGTAAAAGAAGAACTTTTATTAAGAAAGACAATTGTCACTATTGAATTCCAAGAACAAAAGATGAATCATTGTGATAGCTGGCTACCCTATTTATAGTTTACAATGACTTAAGCCCTAAGAAATATAACACTAGAATGTTCCACAAGAAACCACGGGCTTTTAGATCAGAAGTAAACTAATAGGTAGCTTGTCCGGGAAGCAGAAAAGCAGCAAAAGGGATCCTGGGAGGTGGCACGGCCGTGCCAAGCTTTTGACTTGGGGGACGTCGTATTTTTGTACCGAATCTTCGTATTTTCATCCTGAATCAGCTCCAAACCCCTTTCTTTTGCTCCAAGACTTATTCTTTAGAATATTTGTTCCTAAAATATAATAATTTGCAATTGAAGTAAAATAATTCTAAAAAGGAAATAATATTAAATAAAACGAAATCAAATCTAAATAAAACGAACTCAAATAATATATAAAAAAACACTAATTTAGCAAGGACAATTTTTTTCGGACTTTTTTAATTTATCAACAAAAAATATTTGTCATTTGTAAAAAAAAACAAATATTTGTCCAATGGGTTGTTTACATTTATAAATGAAATATATTTCCCATATTATTTTGTATTTATCTTTGTCATAACTTGCGCTATGTTTTTTATCTATCAATGACAAATAATTGTCTCATGTTTTTTATTATATTTATTAGGGATAGATATTTGTCTTATGTGTTTTTATATTTATTAGTGAAAAATATTTGTTCTGTGTTAGTCAAAAAAAAAATTTGTTTTTATCATTTTTGAAGGATGAACGTTTTTCACTTAGCAATACCAAAAGGATACTGTCAGAGATTAATACAAACAAAAAAGTCACAAGAAACCATACGAATATAAGGAGGTATACTATCTTTCTAACACTTTTTCCAACACCCTTGTCTCATTGGTTAAAATCTTTGTCAGTGTCTCACTTTGAAAATGATTTTCACATAAAACGATGAGAGCCACGTAAATTTCTCCTAATAAAAGAGTGAGTGTTAGAGAATGTATTAGAAAAAAAAATGTTCCTAGCTAAGTAAATTAAAGGTGTAGAGTAATTATTGGCTATTGAAAACTAATCTAAACCAGTAAATCTTATCACCGACCTTTAATAAGGTCTACCCTTATAAACATATTTTATTTAGCCACAAGATTCAAATATGATAAATTATTTTTAATATATGAGTTTAGTTTCACTGATACCAACATATAATGTCGATTTCCCTCTCTCTCTCTCTATATATATATATACTATGAAATGCTAGATAAGTAATAAAAAATAATTGAATAGGTTTTAACTATAATTACATGCAACATATTTATGTAATATCTATTATAGAGGTTAAAGGGACAGACATGATGCATATAATTAATTTAGTTGCATTTATTAATAGTTATAATTAGTGAGATATTTTGTGCAACGGAAGAATTGTTAAAAATTATTTAGTTTTTGTAAACATTGGATAAAAACATTAAAGATAATGGTTCTTCACACGATGAAAAATAAAAGAAATATCAAACTCTCCTTTCTAAGGATTAAATCTTATTTCATAGTTTTAAAAGTGTTTATTTTATTTCTCTCTATGTCCTTTGATGTTAAAACCCTAAAAGAAAGTATAAAAACATGGAAATATTGTTCAAAACATAAATTCGCCGCAACATCAGCTATTCCATCACAATGAAAAAATTTGATTGAATGTTGTGAGGTAAAATCTACTTTTTTATATTGTGTGTTGTCCCACTAGACAACAATCTAATCTCAATATTAAGTTCTTTTTTAAAAGATGTGATCAAAAATACCCTATAGAAACTATGTTGCTTGTCAATAAACTTAACCATGCGTTAAAGGGACAAACATTGTTGAATATGTTGAATAGGTTTTAACTATAATTACTAGCAACTTTTTTATGTAATATTTATTATACAGGTTAAAGGGGCATACATGATATATAAATTTAATTTAGTTATATTTATTAATAATTATATTTAGTGAGGAATTTTGTGCAATGGAAGAATTGTTAAAAACTATTTACTTGATGTAAACATTGGATGAAAACATTAGAGATAATGGTTATACACATCATAAAAAAAAATATTTATATATCAAACTCTCCTTCCTAAGGTATAAATCTTATTTCATAGTTTTCCAAATGTCTATTCTATTTTTCTCTAAGTCCTTTGATGTTAAAACCCTAAAAGAAAGTTTAAAGACACAAAAATATTGTTCAAAATATAAATTCGTCGCAACGTGAGCCATTCCATCACAGTGAAAAAATTTGATTGAATGTTGTGAGGTAAAATCTACTTTTTAAAATTGTGGGTTGTTCCACTAAACATCAATCTAATCTCTACAAAAGTTCTTTTATAAAAGATGTGATTAAAATACCCTATAAAAACTATATTGCTTGCCAATAATCTCAACCCTATTTTAAACCAATGAAAAACAATCTAAGAAAAATGTATTGTTCATTATACAAATGAAAGCATGAACATATTATCAAGTTCATGAATTAAAAACCAATAAAATATTTCATATAACTTTTGAAATCAACTAATGACCAAAGAAAACAAACATGAACAAAAAAAACCATAAAAATATGCATATCATGAATAATTATCAATACTTGAAATTAATAATAAAATATATAATCATCTCACTAGGATATTATTCCTACATATCATTGTGTCACCATTCGAGAAAATTAGTTATCTTTTATAATTTTTCTTTCCTTTTTCTTCATAAATTAAAGGTGCAGAGTAATTATTGGCTATTGAAAATTAATCTAAACTAGTAAATCTTATCACCGAACTTTAATAAAGTCTATCCTTATAAAGATATTTTATTTAACCACAAGATTCAAATATGATAAATTGTTTTTAATATATGAGTTCAGTTTCATTGATACCAACATAATATAATGTTGGTTTCCCCCTCTCTCTCTCTATATATATATTATGAAATGCTATATAAGTAATAAAAAAAATATTGAATAGGTTTTAACTATAATTGCAAGCAACATTTTTATGTAATATCTATTATAAAGGTTAAAGGGACAAACATGATACATATAATTAATTTAGATACATTTATTAGTAATTATATTTAGTGAGGAATTTTGTGCAGCGAAAGAATTGTTAAAAACTATTTACTTTTTGTAAACATTGGATGAAAACATTAGAGATCATGGTTATACACACGATCAAAATTAAAGAAATATCATACTCTCCTTTGATGTTAAAACCCCAAGAGAAAGAATAAAAACACGGAAATATTGTTCAAAACATAAATTCGTCGCAACGAGATCTATCCCATCACAATGAAATTTTTTGATTGAATGTTGTGAGGTAAAATCTACTTTTTTATATTGTGTTTTGTCCCACTAGACAAGAATCTAAGCTCAACATTAAGTTCTTTTATAAAAGATGTGATTAAAATACCCTATAGAAACTATGTTGCTTGTCAATAAACTCAACCATGCGTTAAAGGGACAAACATTGTTGAATAGGTTTTAACTATAATTACTAGAAATTTTTTTATGTAATATCTATTATACAGGTTAAAGGGATAAACATGATACATAAATTTAATTTAGTTACATTTATTAATAATTATATTTAGTGTAAAATTCGGTGCGATGGAAGAATTGTTAAACACTATTTACATGATGTAAATATTGGATGAAGTTTTTTGCTATATTAAGTAATCAGACAATTCAACATTTGTTACAAACAAAGTTAAAAAAAAATGTCTGAAATTCTCAAGTTTGATTATAATTTGATCCTTTTTGTTTCTTTGTATCTTCTTGTAATTTATGTTGAAAGTAAAAGTAAGCTCATTCTCATTTTGTTTTATCTTCGACAAAACATTTATCTCATATTTAGTAATATTTTTCTTTATCTTTATTTCACATTGCAGGAGAGTGTGTTTCCCTAGCCGAATGTCGCTCTAAGTATCCTAATGCTAGATATCCAAAACTTTTGTGGTGCAATAAATTAACTGGTAGGTGTGAGTATCTTACCAAATAAGGTAAAACATATTTCTCTATTATATCTAAGTCTTTTATTTATTTGTTCATTATAATATTGTTATTGTAATAAATTGTCTTAATTATTTTTTCATGTAATTCTCTGACCTTCCAATTTCTTTAATCGCATTAAAACCATTTTAAATATATTTTTTAAGTGGAATATATATTAAATGAAAGAAGGAGTACAAGGGGTACTTCAACAGTACAATAAAATTCAAAGTCCTATAAAGGGGAATCATTTTAAACAGCGACTAAGAATATAGAAACATCAAAATAATGGGATGGAAATAAGTACAACACACAAAAAAACCACCACACATCCTTGACCCAATCGTATTAAAGCATTTATATTGCATTATTCTAGCCCAAGTTATGGATAGGTGCCACATTCTTTGTTCAATATATATATATATATATATATATATATATATATATATAAATTGATAACTCTAGCACGTACTCAAGTATGCCACAACATGTATAATAAGAAAACAACATCATATTTGCTTGTTGACATTAATTATATACACAAGTCGAAAGCCCCACTAAACATGTCTACACAATCCGTAATTTGCAAGAAACACATAAACAAAGTTAGATGAATCTTGGGAAAATGAAACTATATTTAATTACCAAAGACTTATATATAAATTTTTTTCTATACATGCATTTGTTTCCTAGAATTTTCAATATAGTTAGGTTAGTTTATCATTACCAATGGTTGCATTTAAACATCATAAGCATGAGTCTTAAAAGAATAACATAACGAATTATGGACAACCCAACGATATAAATCTTTCCCAAAATAAGAGGTAATCAGGTTGAACAAACTTATCAAACTTAAACAATAGGTTATAAAAGCTTCAAAAAAGTTGTCCTGTAATTGACAATTATGATTTACAAACAGAACCTTAAACCAAAATAATAAATATAAATAGAATGGGTAATTTATATTTAATGAGAGTTGAAATTTATGTTGTTAGTACAAGAGTGAATCCTTCTTTGCAAATAATTACAAGGCTTCTCTTGAGGATTTGTGTGATGTGTATAATTTTGTGATGAATAGTATTGAGACAAGCCACATTGATCAAAAGTGGTAATGATGGTGAAGTGATTATAATATATTTATGAACAACCTACGTTGTAAATGGAGGAACTGATGTTAACATTTTTGACATGAGAATAAAAAATGATAATTTTCTATGTTACTTTGTGAAAAATGCACCGTATTGAGTTTTTTTTAACATGTGGATGAAAGTATTAAATGAAATAGATGGCAAAGACTCCTTGGGGTTTGTCAACCCAATTTAAGGGGAGAGTAATCTTTGATGCAGAAACCCTGGTGACTCTTTATGATTCCTTGATTTTAGGGCATATTTATAGTTAATAAACTCTGACTAGTCGCCTAACTTTCTAATACTAGTGAGAGTGTGATGTGCTAAAGTACACCTTGAGGGGCGGTGTTCTTCTTTTACCTCCCTTGTCACCATATTCTAATTTATTAAATACAAGTTATGTGAACGACATACATATGTAGTAGATCTGTAGGAACATTTCATTTGATATATGTATCTTGTAAAATATGTGTACGCCTCAAATGGTTTGCAGTCATAAACGTATATTCATGTGTTTGTTTCTATGCATTACTACTTTACCACTTTACGTTTCTTTTGATATATGTATTCATACCGAAAGGATGACATAGATGTTATTTTTTTTAACGTATTTCATCTATCTCTTAAAATACTATATAAAGGAGTTGAATGAAATAAAAGTTTCACGTTTGATTTTTAATTAGAAATGTTTGTTAATGAACGTCGACTATAACACTTAGCCTTCGTAGCTAACGATGCGTGTTCTATACCCATTACCCGCTTATATCTTATTTCTTTATATATTCTATTCGAATAAATCTTCTATTATAAAACCTCACCCCTTATTTTCTACTTGTTTCTTTTCTATTATTATATGCAGGTTATCCTCAACAAGACTGAGGAGTGATATCAAGATGGTTGTGTATGAGAATAAAATGGATATTTATTCTCTCACCTATATTATACTTTTATTTAAAGTTTTTTGATTATCGTTTATGTTTAAATTGAGTTCTAGGCACTGATATTGTGACATCAGTGTCAAGTTTAATAATTCGATCTTGACTTTGGAAACTGAGAAAACATAACATATTATATCTTAGTTTGACGATAATTGTAAGGCTCTAAGAAGGCAAAATATTTTATTGCGACGTCAATGTCATGATGATGTAATATATTACACCATGGAAATTTAAACTCCCAAGTTCATATAAGGCATTAACAATAGAGATTAGAACTTCAAAATATAGATCTTATGAAACTTGAAATAAATCTCAACAATAATTTGAATATTTTATAAAAAAAAATAGGTGTTAATATATTGACAAGGAATAAATTGACAAATAAATAAAACTTCTTAGTTATAAGCCTCTTACGTTAATTTGAAACTCCAATGTTATCTTTATATGGATCCTGACAAGCAAACTCATATACTATTTAAGATTGCCAATGTTATCAACTACTTCAAAAAGCATCACCCCAAACACAGTGAATATAAATTCTATTACATAGAATACAAAATGAACTTAAATGCTCGTTTCCATTGTGTTTACCAGTGTTTTTGGTAAATGACGAGTCTAGCTTTACTTATTACAAACAGGATCAAACTAGAAATCTCAGGACATGTTGTGCAAATGCTTTTTCAGAAAATGTATGAATGCTCACCAAGTTCATAGGTTGGTTAATGAACTAGATGGATTTTGGTATGAAAGTATTGTCTCTCGACAGGGACAAAACACAGTAAATGAAAGTAAAAGTAAAAGACTTAAAAGTTTAAAACGTAAAAACTTTAAGAAAAGGTAAATTGCATTGCTTTAATGTGAAGGTGGTTCGACAAATCAGATTACATACATTCAGTATGACTCTTTTCTCTAGACGCCGGTACTTCGAGTGCTAGAATTTCTATAAATGATCTGCGGCATATTTTTCATATGAAAACTACTATTTACACATAGTAAGGATGACTAAAAAAAGCTAACTATCACGAACAACAATTTCTTCCATCGAAAAACCGCTTGTCCCCCACGTCTTCAGTAGGGAAACCGTTGCTTTTGAATTTGAATTCCTTCTTCTTTGACAATAATTGCTTGCCTTCGACCGGATACCTCTCGGGGTCACATCTTGTTGAACTTTGAAGTTTTTAACCTCTTCCAAATGCTAAGTCGATACCTGCCGAAGTCTTTATGCTGAAGATAATGACTTTAATTCCTGAAAGAACATAAAGTCAACACATGTTGACTGCATTAATTGAGTCTGACGAAATCACAGGCTAACAAATTGCCCCCCAAAAATGTAATTTTCAACTGAAAAAAGTTGAAGGACAAGATTGACATTTTTGAAAAATTTCTAAGTATTCTTTAGAAAATAACATCATGCTAATAATTATGATTTTCAAGAGTGGTCTTTTCAAGTTTCCTTTCATTGAACAACTTCAAGATTTAGTGGGCCACCACTTTGCAGTTGGAAAGTTAATGGGCCTTTCCATTTTCCCTGAGGTGCCAGGTATCCTTTGTTAACCTTCCATCTTCAACTCCTTCGCATTTCCCCATGTCTCATCATTATAGCGCCTCCTACATAATGATTATATCAATATGTTTCCCTTGATATTTTCAACTTCCCACTAACTCCATAAACTGCCACTTCTCTTAAACCACATGGTGGTTACTGACGAGGGAGATTGAAAGCTTTTCATTTCAATCAACTCTTTCGTTACATATAAAACCAGTTTTGTGTTCATTCCTTATTCCACCTTTTACCCCTGAAAAATATACATTTTCCTTCTTCCCGTGAAAGAAAAAAAAAATCTGAAACAATTCCAAAAGAAGTTTTGATTATTATTATCAAGAAAGTAGCATCTTTTGGAACTCAGGATCTCATAAGGTTCGAAGATACTTCCACCTATCATCATAAGCATTCCCGCGAGAAATTAGTGCTTAGAGCGCCACCAAGAGACTACTTGTGATACATCTCATACTACTGGCCCTATGCGGTAAAATGCAAGTTCATGCAACAGATTTCTCGTAGCGGGCATGAAACATACATCGTGGTGTTGGCAGCCCAAATGCTTATTGGAGACCGCCCTGACTTGGAAGAGATAAAATTCATCCTCAAGGAGGCAGAAACTCATGGGACTGACGGGGGCAAGTAATTAGAGCTGATGTTAAAAGTATTGGCCAAAGGTTGTTTCTCGATGGACGAGGTTCTTCCTGTCTCCAGGGACCTATTCGATTGAAAACAACTAGTTGAATGCGAAAGGGCCATCATGATTGTAGAGGGCCCTCCTTCCTTTTGAGGCTATTACTAGTCGAGGCCTTTACTCCCAGATTTGGAGTATAGGTTCACTTGCACCTCAAACGGAACCTTTAAAGGTCATGGGAGGAGATCCAACATTTTTTGGCCACTCTCGGGAGCAGACGACGAGATTCAATGAAGGACCTCTGCCTTTTGTAAATACCTGTTTTTTACTAGGATTATTTTATTTACTTATTTATTATACGTGTTTATATGTATTTAATTACTTCTTTGTGTGTTCGATCGGGATTAGTAATTTTGGAGGGAATAATATTTTAGTGTTTTTAGTGAGAAAAGTTATGTTTACTAAGTTAGAGATAACTAGTTGTAATTATTTTGAGATGGTAAAAATAATGAGTTGTTTTAAAGTTTAAGTGTGTGGTAACCCTTTAGAATTAAGTGACTAGAGTTTTGAGGCCCATTATGAATATAGTTACCCTATCCTATTATTGAGGTATAAATAGATAGCTTATGAGTAGAAATTAGGGATTTGTCATTCATTCTCACATTTTCATAAGAATAGAGAGGCTAGAGAGAGAAAATAGAGAAAATAATAGAAGAAAGAAGATGAAGAACTTAGAAGAGAAGAAGTCAAGAGAAAGGTAACCAAAAAGGTCCATTTACCTTGTCAGCTCATTCACATGTTTCATTAAAATTATTGTGGTACACGTCAAGCATCTTCAATCATATAATTTTAAGGAACTCAATTTATGTTTTTTAATGGGTTCATGCATCCCAAATCAATTTTACAATACTAATATAATTTTTACTTGGCTTATTAGATCGTTTGGACCCTTATTTAATTTCATGTTTTCATTTTGGTCTCATAATTAATATAAATGGTGTTTAAATCCCTCACCTTTCCCTCAGTTAGCCAAATAAATCCTTGACTTTTAAGTTTAACTTCAAATGTGTATGGTGGACCAATCTTAAGAGTGGTCCACTATAGACTTCATTAATTTTTTAAATTTTAACCGTTTGTTCTTTTTTTAAAAAAGCTACCATTAGATTTCGAAGAACTACTTTATCTTACAATGATGCGACAACAACAACCATTTGATTATAAAAAAGACTACCATTGAATTAAATGGACCATGGTTATATATATTAAAAAACCAAAAAAAAAAAACTACTTCTTCTCACGCTAAGCTCCTCCTTCTCATTTAAAACCACCACCATCACTTACCCATTCTCGACGTCGTTCTGTCCACTACGTGCACCAATCAGAAAAAGTAAGACCGTTTTCTTTATCATATCGACGAGGATTTTCCATTGGTCCAACTAATTTCACGAAAGGAACCACTTTTTCGTCGACCCTTTTCTTCCTCCGCCGCAGGAAGGGTCTTTTATGGCCACCATACTTTGTATTTCTTCTTCCTGTTAATGGTCCAATCAATAAAACTTCTTCATCTAAATTTTTTTCAAAAATCAAAAGGGAATTTGCCGGCGACCACCTGTTAGCCTGCAGTTTCGACAGACTCAATTAATATGGTCAACATTTAGTTGACTTTTGTCTTTGTAGGAATGGAAGGCTACCTCATTCAAAATTGAGGGTTTCGATGAGACATAAGCCCAGCGTGAAGGGTTCAGAGTTCGACATGCCAAGGCCAAAGCCGCGATACCGTCGAAGTCAAGCAATGGCAATCGAAGCGGGAAGATTTCAATCCAAGCCAAATACGGTTTAATTTCCTCAAGTGGAAATGTCGGGACAAGAGGTTGTCCAAGATGGAGGAAGTGTTGATCATGGAATTAGGCTTGTTCCAGTTATTTTCTTTATGAACAAATGATAGTTTCCAAGTCGGAAAACGGGTCACAAATCATTTATAGAAATTCTACAACCCTCAAACTAGCTGCGCATAGGGAAACAAGTTATAAAGAATGTATGTAAATTGATTTGTCAGACCATTTTACTTTTATGAAATTGATTTCTCAAATTTCTCTGCAAATATGGCATTATTTTATCACATACTTGAAATCTAGTCATAGATGTTGTAATACCTTGTCATGAGCATCTATGCCATTAGCTTCAGTTGTTAAATACAGACCTGTAAATGATTTTGAATTATATTTCTGTCAACTATCTTGTGCAAGTTAAAGAAAGCAAACAATAACCATGACGGGATGAAATGAGGTTTTGAATTAAAATCTTGAACACACTCTTCCACTATAATCATAATATAAACTTCTAAAGCTTCTAAGAAAATTAGAGTAAAAATTCAGTATGTTCAAAAGAGTATTTAGTTAATTAGCATTTCTCATGTTTCAAATTATATGTCCTTTCCTTCCTTCTCTGAGAAAAATGTAGAATCCAACTGGTATGAAAACAAACAAGTAACTTGTAAAATATAGGTCATAGTCTAGTTCATACATAAAACCAAATTGAATTCAAAAATAGTTTGATGAACTGAACCTAACTGTTTAAAATTTTTATGAACCAAAATAAACTGATTTTGAACTTCGGTGCGATGCTAAACCAACTCGAAAACAAAGAATGACATAGGCACTGATCCTTAATCCTCTTAATCTTGTGATTTTCTTCTTCGAGGTCACAATGTGAGTATACATTAAAGGATTCTGTTATTTGAAGTCAATGTCTGTCATGATTAAAAAAGATAAGAACAACCAGGTTATTCTTTTCCAACCCTCAGTTAGTCAGTTATCAAATTAAACTGCTGAAAGGATTCAGTTATTGAACCGTGTCATATCAATTCCGTTCGGAAACCTTTCACAATTTGGTTATTTTCAGTTTGATTCAAGCACAGTTCATAGTTTGGTTCATTTTTTTATGCTAACTGGACTGAAAAGCTTGGGAAAAGGAAACTAATTACACTGCACAAATCCTCCTATTAAGATATGAAACCTGAAATGGTAAATTGAATATGAGGCAGAGAAGGTGGCTTGAGTTGTTGAAGGATTATGCTTTTTGGCTTGAATTACCATCCGGGTAAAGCTAATGTAGTTGCAGATGCTTTGAGTAGGAAGACGTTGCACATGTCGGCTATGATGGTAAAGGAATTTGAGTTGCTTGAACAATTTAGAGATTTGAGTCTTGTTTGTGAATTGTCACCTCAGAGTGTGCAGTTGGGTATGTTGAAGATCAATAGTGATTTCTTGAATAGTATCAGAGAAGCACAACAAGTTGATGTCAAGTTTGTGGAT
>Ga0228710_1006856_pt1 | contig 17062 bp, 10 predicted proteins | sample MedpolnodulmetaG_FD_177995 | JGI IMG/M metagenome (GOLD analysis project Ga0228710, IMG submission 177995) | Root nodule microbial communities from Medicago polymorpha collected in Santa Monica, California, United States - pink nodules | ecosystem: Host-associated > Plants > Roots > Nodule... | reverse complement strand
CATGATCGGTTTTGTGCAAGCGCAACAAGGTCACTTGGCATAAGACGTCAGAGGGGTTTTAAAATTAAAAAAAAAAACAAAAACAACTTGTACCTCAAACTTAGATGTGCCTCCATTTATAAAAATAATGTGTATTTACTGAAAAAACCAGTTACAAAATATTATTTTTCCGTTGAATAAAAGTTTGGAAGACAACAATTTTATTGTCAATGATGCATTGTCCATAGAAAAATGTCTATTTGTTTGTAGGTAAAAGTCGTATTTTTACTATTGTTCATATATTTAACTACAACTTAGTTGTTTGTCATTAGACGGTGTTGGATTTTTCTTTTTTAATTTTTTTAAATGAAAATTGTCAAGTTTATATAACCGGGCCTCCGAATTGTTGGAGACGACCCTGGTATATATAAAGGGAAAACATGATTTTTTACTGACTTTGTCAATTTTAATTATAGTCTTAAAAAATTGGTCAATAAAAATGTTATGTTGTTGGTGTCATTAAAAAAAAAAGTTTATATTATATTTACGAGCGAAAAGACGGGCACTCACGTGCATGTCTTTCCGCTCTTTTTATTGTGCTAATGTGTGTAAATTACGAACGGTATTTTATATAAAATTTTGATTTTGATTATAAATATAATATAAACTCTTATCTTTTTAATACCACCAACAATATAACATTAATATAGATAAAAATAATTAATATATATTACATTGGTTGTAATTTATTTTTTATAAAGATAACAAAAATTTGCTAACCTGATTTTGGCTTATCTACTAAAACCAACTTATACGTTTTTCTAGTTTTATTAATTTATTTAGACAACTACTGTTTTGACATTCATTGTGTCTTAGTAACACAAGTAAATGACCAAAAAACCCAGTGGCAGTTAACTGCCGCCGGTTTTTTTAGTTATAAGCCAGCAGTAGTTAACTACCATTGGGGTATTTTAGTCTTTTACTTGTGTTTTTAGGAAGTATTGAAAGTCAGAAAAGCAATTGTCATTTATATATTGATGGCCCTATATTGTTGGCCCAAGGCTATTTATGCAAACCCTAAAATGTTAACTATCCAACCTCAATGAAACATCACGAAATGACAAATTTAACCCTGAATTCTATCGGCAGTTAATTGTCGTCAGTTAAAATCCGTCAGCAGTTAACTGCCGCGATAGGGTTAAAATTGTCAATTCGTGATGTTTCTTAGCTTTCTTTGATGTGGAAACATCATTAATCATGAAATGAACTCTCACATAAACCAGAACGAAACCGCCATCAGCTATCCAACCTCTTGTTTATTCTTTCATCTTAAATTTCTTTAATTGAAAAACTGCGCTTATCTTCCTCTCCTTTTTTTTTCCTCTAACGATTATCCTTGATGTTCCATGGTTTGTGATTGTTTGTTTATTCTTCATGTGAGAGGGTTTCAATTTTAGATCATTCGTGAGGAAGCCAACTGTGTTTATGCTTGACTTGTTTGGAAAAAAAATCCAAAATACGGTCCAACACGCTGAACCGATTGAACCACCGATTTTGTCCAGTTTCATCAGATTTTGACCAATTTATCGGTTTATTGTCTGGTTTTGTGCCTGAGCGGTTTTCAGACGTATTTGGACTAGATGCAGGTCCGGATCACGGTTGAACCGGTTGAGCCGACCGGTACAATCCGGTTTTAATTACCATGGTTTATAATAAGACGTATTAGCGTAATAAAAAGTACAGACAAACGGTCTGAGCGTTGAACCCTAGTTGCAAGGACGGTTTTACCACCCAGCTAGCCTGGACACACGCCCGGGCTCAGTGGCGGATCGTCTAGGAGACCCATAGAAACCACTGCAGGTCTGCAGCCCCCAAATTACCTATAATTATCATATTATCCATAATTTATCAAATGTTACATTCGTGTTGTAGTGGATAGGCGTGCATCCTAAGCCCTAGAGGGTGTGGGTTCAATCCATGTTACTCTCTCTTTTTATTTTCTATTGTATTAATAATATTTTTATTCAAAAAATGAGGTCGTGCAGGGACATGAACCAATCCACAATTTGATAAACCACTGCACCAAAATACACAATTTTGCAAGTATCTTAAAACTGTAAAATTTCTAGCACTGCCTAGTTGTGCTAATAAAATTGCATGTGACATAGTACTTAACTTAGTTTAAACACGGACATACGAAACATATGGAATGAAAAGATATGGAGTTACCTAGGATTCGATAAGAAAATCAATTGACTAATATTCTAACTAAATTGGTTAAGTGTTCTGGTTATAAGCAAGTTAGGTATGTGTGATATTTATACACCATTTGTAAGGACCGTTTAGATATCTTATCTTATCTTATATATAAAATTTTAAGTCTGTTAAGCATTTTTTTGAGCTAAAAATGATGTTATAAATTCTTAATTTTTTTGCTTTTTTTCAATGATTTGATATATTATAAATAAAAGTTTTTAAATATGTTAAGCAACTTTTCGTACCTAAAAAATATGTTACAAATTTCCTTTTTTTTCCCTTTTTTTTTAAATATTTTGATATCTTATATATAAAAGTTTTTGGTCTCTTTTACAATTTTTTGGAGTAAAAAAATTATTGCAGAATTCTTAATTTTTTTCTATTTTAAAAAAATGATCTCATATCTTATATATAAGTTCTTAAGTCTCTTAGAAAACTATTTGGAGCCAAAAAGGTTCTTGCTAATTTTCTTTCTAATTTTTTTGCCTTTTATTTTGTTTCTTAAAAATGATCTCGTATCTTATCTTATATATAAAAGTTGTTAAATCTCCTTAGCAAATTTTTGGAGCAAAAAAATCTTATATATAAAAGTTGATAAATCTCTTAAGCAATTTTTTGAGACGAAAAAGTTGTTACAAATTTCCTAATTTTTTTCTTTGAATAAATAATGTAGTATTAATCAACTTTTTTGAGCAAAAAAAGTTGTTACGAATTTTCTAATTGTTTTTTTAATGATTTTATCATGCATAATGTTGCAAATTATTCTTTAAATGGTTATAGTATTAGTAGTTGTATTTTTTAGGGTTAAATATGTTTGAAGTCCTTACATTTTACCGCCATTTTGAAAAATAGTCCCTACATTTCATTAAATTTTTTAAAATCCTCACATTTTATTTCCGTTATCAAAATTAGTCTCTATTGTTAATTCTCTAATGGAATGTTGATGTGGCAGTAAGCGGGTCTCAATTATTTTAAAAACATTTATTGAAATGTAAGGACTATTCTTCAAAGTCACGCAAAATGTAGGGACCAAAAACATATCTAACCTTAAAGTAATTGGGATCCACTAACCGCCACATCAGCATTCCGTTAGAGAATTAACAGCAGAGACTAATTTTGATAACGAAGATAAAATGTGAGGATTTTAAAAACATTTAATGAAATGTTGGGACTATTCTTCAAAAGGGTGCAAAATGTAAGTACTAAAAACATATTTAACCCTATTTTTTATTAGGGGCATTTGGTTGTTTTTATTAATATGTATTTTTGGCTCTATTACAATGTTATGGAATCAACATGCAGATAATTTAATATTTCCTTTCAACAATCATGACTAGTTAGTTACCTTGGTTAGGTCATGCAGATGACCTTCTTCTTTATAACTACTTGAATCATGTAATCCATTGAGTTACCTTTGAATACAATTGATACGCTTCATATTATTTGGTTAATATGTATTATTAATGCTTTTATGCATTTATAAATGTTTATAAATCGATCTAAGTCTTGAATGACTGTTAACCGTAGCTTTTAGGAGTTGACCTAATTTTAACTATTATTGTGTAGTCAAACCTTCAATGGTCACAAACTCACCTAAGAAAATAGGGCATCGTTACCAAAGAAGTGGATTAAGTGCCAAGACATTGGGCTTAACTATTTTTGTTAGAGCATCATTATACTAAGTAGTAAATTGTAGACACTAGACTCAGTTACCAAGTTTTGCAAGAAAAGAGAATCAAGCATGACCTAATCATTCTTTAATATGTCTTTACTTTGTTTCAGTCAACCAACTACTGTCAAGAGCAACACCCCAAGTTTTATACATCCTAATTAATATCGTAGTAGTTGGGCAGAAATTTTGCAATCCTTGTGGATATAAAATTCATAAATTTTACTACTTGACAACAGTTTAGTACACTTAATATATTGACGATCACATAACTGGAATAGAATTCGAGATGGAGTCTTTATGCACCACGTTAGCTTCAAGATCATCAGTCTTTGGTTTCTTATCTTTATTAAACCAACACTTAGAACCATATTGTCTACACTCATCATAATTATAGTATTGTACATTCTTCTTGTCAAAATGCTTCTTCTTTTATTGATATTTGGAAGAATCTCCTTCATTGTTGGAGGTTTCCGGCCATCATTCTTTTTCTTGTCATTAAACTAATATTTTTCTTTATTCTTCATCTTCTAATCTTTCTCTCTCAATTTTCAAGGTGTGAATGTATCTACAACATAAACTGATAAATATATGAGTGAGACAGATTTATTATGCCAATTTAGGAGCGGAGGTGAGATCTGGTGTTAGAAAGAACAAAGGATGAAGCTGGCTGAATTGAATCAAAGAGGAAGCAAAAGTAACAACGAGGTTACAAAGAAAAAGCTGAGAAGTTCGTGGCCGTAAGGACGTTTTGTTGCAGCCGTAACAGTGTTTTTCATGTGATTTTTGTTCACTCCTTGAAAACGCCCAAAAACGGTATCGGTGGCTGCCGTGACCATTTTGTACCAGCCGAAATCCCAGTAACGGTCCTTTTTACAACCTTGCACGGGGCATGATTTAAATGTGGTTGGTGTTGCTGTCATTTTGACTATTTTAACTGCACCTTGTGCATGGTTATTCTCTTCACACCTTAGGTTATTTTGGAGCAAGTCTTACTTAACCACAAATATAAATAAAAAATATTTGGACACACCACTCACGTAAATAAAATATATATATAAATGAGAAAAAATTTAGTCACATCATTTAATCATTTTTACTTTTAATTTTTTTACTTATGAGCGTATGCCTAAACATTTCATAGTTATGTTTGTGATCAAGTAAACATTTCTCATCATTTTGTTTGCATTAATTAAATAGTATTTTTTTAAGAACTAAACTAACTCACCCAAATTGGCACCAGAGAGAATCGAACCTGAGATCTTGGGGAGGGGCGCACTCCCAGATTTCAAGCCAATACCACTAGGTCAACCCAAATGGGTTTGCATTAATTAAATAGTTGTTTGTCGCTTTTTTATAAATAAAAGAGTAGGTTATTAAGAGCATCTCTAATGGGGTTTCTTTGACTATTAACAAGTGTTGTTAATGAGTGATGTGTATAGATAAAATCCACTTCAAAACTCATTTCAAGAATTCTCCATTGAAGATGCTTTAATTAAGTTATTCACATTTCTCTTACATAATTAGAAAACTTTCATTATTTTGATGAATGATTTTTTTTTTAACAAATCAAAATGGAATATATTACGATCAAAATATCCTTATCAGCACAATGAGTGCCAACAAGGACGTCAAAAGTATACAAGGTAACCAGTCACAAGGGAACCAAAACACAAAGTGATTAGCCGATGCCCAAACAAACAAACGGGGTCGACCACCACATATGAAAATTTAAGCTAACATTAACATTGTTGACCTTCATCCACCTAAAAGAATATATCTTTATTTTTTTTCTAACAAATGGTAAATGTCGCTTTTCTTATTCTTGAAAATTCTATTTCTTTCGTTCCATATAACCCACACACAGCAAAGTCAACACAAGCTGCATAAAATTATGGCGCCGACGCGTACCTCTAGAGGAATAAAAAAAAAGAATGAAATGATCCTGTAAAATACACGACTCAGCAGTTGAAGTGCCAAGCCACGCCGTAACTGCACCCCACAAGGAGCCAAATCACGGACAATGAAAAAACAAGTGTTGCGTCGTCTCAATACCACCATAGCTAGAAATACAACTCTGAGTCTAAGAAGGAATGATGCCACGAGCCACCAAATTTGATGAATGAATATTGAATAATAAAATTTATGAAGAGAGTAAGTTCAATATTACAAATACATAAAAGCGTCAATTGGAAAGGTAAATTAGATGGAAGAGGGCTAAATGGTTTATGTTGTGGAAGAAGACCAATAAAACCTAAAACCTTTAAGTCAATATAAACAATTTCCTTCATTGGAAAAAAAAATATATTGATTGAATTGAACCATTAATGTTTATGTTTAAAATGGTATGTCGCTATTTAGATAGATTATTATACAGTGTCATTTGATTCACATATGCCAAACAATCAACATATTTACCAACCGAAATGAAGACTAACAATCCACTTGGTGTATTAAAAGAAAAATAAATAAAATGTATATAGTTTTGTTGTTGTGAATGAGAAATGATAGAGATTGTAACAAATAAAAATACATTAAAAAAAATACTATTTTTAAACTTAATAAATAATGATAAATTCATGCTTAAATTATTTATTAAATAATTGCGCATTTAGGCCTTGTAGCATGAATATTTATTTGATTTTTTTCCTTCCAATATTTTTTATGTTATGTTTTCTAATTCAAAATTTTCGGTGTATTTTTTAGGGAAAAATTTCCACTCTGTTAGTTCCTAACAATATCTTTCCATATATTTTTCATTAAAAAAAAACATATTCTATATATATATTGTATGGGGTGGCAAATATAAAGTCACATGTCCTTGTGAACTTAACTCAGTTGATATGGACAATTCATAATATATGTAAGGCCCGGGGTTCAAACCCGGCCAAAAAAAAAAAACGAAAGCCACATGACCTACATACATGACATGTAATGAGATTTATGTGCCACATCATCAACATCAAATCGGTAGTTGCCACATGGTACATATGAAAAACAAAACTAAATACATTTACATGGATAAATAGCAGTCAAACTATAAACTTATAATTATAATCAATCAATAAAAAAGACTATTATTTTAATAAGCTAAATATCTAAACTCAAGGAAAAAACCAAGGGAAAAAACCTAATCCTGAAAAAAGAAAACAAGAAAAACAAAACTATATTAAAGAGTATTATGAGAATCGTCCCTAGATCTAGTATTATAAATAAAACATATGTAGGTTCTATTTTTATTCATTTTTTTATATTTTTTAGGACGACTTAAGTAAACCTTGATTATAACCGATATAGTGCATTGCCATGAGTGGTAGTTAGATATTTGGGTTGATTAACCATTTGGTTCAGAATTTGATTCATGCCTGACACGTACGTAAAAATATTTGTTGAAAGATGTCAACTTTTCAAATGGATCTCAATACTTTGAAGGTTTTAATCTTTACAGTTTCACGCGGAAGATACTTTTAGTGGAAGATACCTTTAGTTTACGAAACAAAACCTTGGTTGTAACAATGATCAACCATGATATCACCATTGCTCCCAATATTTTCAACAAAAACTTTTTTTTTCTTTTCCAATCTCTAGATAGAGCCTCCAAGAGTGTTGATTCATTCTATTAGCATCATCAATTGACCGGGGAGTTGTGCCAGTTGAGTCAGACTAGTTTATAATCAATGTAAAATAAAATAAAAACATAAACTATAATTTCAGTTTTCAAATTATGCCAGTTTATAATCAAATCAAAATAATTTTTTTTTTTTTTTATATTTTCTCTCTTTTTTCTATAGTTAATGTAGTTTGTCTTAAAAAATTATCTTTATTGTCCATAACTCTCACAAAGAATTATCTTACTATGAAACTTGTAAGCATATATTCTAGGGTTAATTAAGTAAATGGTCCTTATAAATATTTAGAATTTTATTTTTAGTCCCTACAAAATAAAATCACACTTTTTAGTTCCTATAAAATTTTCCATCAGCATTTTTAGTCCCTATAAATTTTTTCCATCAGCATTTTAGTCCCTGTCAAACATTTCCATCAACATTTTTGGTCCCTAAAATGCTTAAGGAAAATGTCACAGGGACTAAAAAGTGTGATTTTATTTTGTAGGGACTAAAAACAAAACTGTGAATATTTATAGGGACTAAAAACTTAATTAACCCTATTTCTAATAGTTCATCAATAGCAAAAAGGGTTAATTAAGTAAATGGTCCCTATAAATATTCAGAATTTTGTTTTTAATCCCTACAAAATAAAACCACACTTTTTAGTTCCTATAAAATTTTCCATCAACATTTTTAGTTCTTATAAAATTTTTCCATTAGCATTTTTAGTCCCTGTAAAAAATTTTCATCAACATGTTTGGTCCCTAAAATGCTTAAGGAAAATTTCACAGGGACTAAAAAGTGTGATTTTATTTTGTAGGGATTAAAAACAAAACTGTGAATATTTATAGGAATTAAAAACTTAATTAACCTTAAAATATAGGGATTATCACAATGCAGACTCAAAGTATAAAGCATTAGTTATCCGTGATGACAATTAGTATGGTCTTAGTAGGAAAACAATTAGTATGCAGACTCATACACATATTTAGAGTCTGGGTGAAAATTCGTGTTTATCGAGAAATGGGATTTAAATCAAGTGATCGAGTTTAAATCAAGTGATCGAGTTCAAGTGGTTAATTAATTCTCTCTAGTATGAATCATTCGAGAGAACCGGATTCAATTTTTGATGGAAACAATTTTTGGTTAGACTTAATTATCTCCTGATCAAACTTCAGATTAGTAGGATCCTTTTTCAAGATTTAGGCGAGGAAGTGTAATACACATTAAATTAAGAGCTAGTAATATTTTATTTACTACTAACTTCAAGCATGCAATGTAATCAGTTGCTGCTGGTATGAACGGGTATTGGTATTGACTATTGATCATGTAAAATTTTCCACCCTGCTGCAGATTATTAATATGTGGCAATGAGTTCAATTTTGTTTTATCTTCTATTTTGTATGCCATTCATTTTCTGATTCGGAGGTTTTACATCATTTTTTCCTTGATTTTGAATAACTCTTGTATCATACATTTTTGGCATAATTTTATGAGAGATGATGAATATCCATTTTGTGACAGGTCAATAGTCTTTGTTAACCAATTATTAAAATGATACGTCATTAGATATCATTTCTAATAGATTATATGATGTCCCCCTCAAAAAATGGATTATATCATGTCATTTGGTTCACATATACCTAACAATTTACTTTTTTATCAACCAGGAAGAAGACTAACACTTCTCTTGGTCTGGTAAAAGATAAATAACATGTAGTAGTTGTTGTGTATAAGAAACAAAGGAGATAGAAACAAATTTTATTTGTTGAGAGAAATAGAAAATATATTTGGAGACTGTATTTTTTAACTTCATAAATTGATGATTGTGGCGGAGATGTTCTCGTTAGGGTGGGGGTAGATGGAGAGGCGTGGAAGTGGAGAAGGATGTTGTTGGCTTGTGTGGAAGTGCAGGTGAGGGAATGAAGTGAAATGTTAACTTCTATTGTTTTGTATAGTACAAAAAATAGGTGAGTTTCACCGTTACATCAGTCCAAACACTATTCTGTCAGTAATGCTTATTAATGGTTGATATTGTGCGGGGAATAATAACAGTCCATTTTTTAATTCTAATATTGTTTGGATCAAAGTGGTTCCGCTTAAAGTTAGTGTTTTTGCTTGACGTATGATTCTCAGTCGTATTCTAACTAAATATAATTTACTTAGGTGAGGGATGCTTCTTCATGATGATCAAAGGTGTATTGGAGGTTGTGGTATCAATGAAGACGTAGATCAATTATTCGCCATATACGATCGATTTGGCCGAATTTGGTCCTATGTTTCAAATCGTTTAGGTGGTTTTACAGTGAATCACAATGACACTTTGGAACATCTTGAACATTTTTTATATTTAGGTGGTTTTTTTAAGCAGGCTCGGTTGAGTTTGAAGATTATCTGGCTCTCTTATGTGGGGTTATTTGAAAAGAAAGAAACATACGCATATTTCAACACATGGCCGGCGGAAAATATGCATATTTTATATGAACAAATTAAGATTCAGTCTTATTGGTGATTGAAAGCGAGATACACTACTTTCGTTTACGATTAACATAACTAGTGCTTAACCCTCTTCAGAGTTTGACATATGTCTCTTAATTGTTTCTTTTCTTTCTTGCTTGTTTTTTCCGATTTTGTATGTAACACTGTAATGACACTTTTAGTCTTTGTTGACACTACTTTTGCCGGAAAAAACTTGTTTGCATTAGTTAATATAATCCATTTTAGCCATTTAAAAAAAACTTAAAAAATACTGATAGGTCAAATAACTTTGTGGGTCCTTTAAGATCGACAAAAATACCATGTTAGTCCCTTAAGTTTTAGATATGTCCTTTAATTTGTTAATTGATTGCACCTTTCCCCTGCAGTCAGTCTCTGTTAAAAAACGATGATGTGCACGTCAATAGGCAAATCTGATGCTCAAGTGGCAAGTTCTAGTCAGAAGAAAAAATTTATTCAACCCCAACAAACTCATCAATCTTCACCCTCTTTCTTCCATCTTCTACATCCTCTTTCTTCCATCTTCATCTTCAAATCCAAAAAAATTATCATCTCCACATTCAGAACCTAACATTGCTGATTAAATTCCGAGTTTCATAATTAAATTCTTAGAGTTTCATAATGGTGAAATTATAACAAATGGGTAGAAAGGGTTTTGAATGAAAAGGGGTGAGATTTGGGAAAATGGCGATGATGATGAAGAAGATTAATGGACAAATGGTGAAGGTGAATTTTTTATTTTTTATTTTTTTGGGTTTTTTTCAATTAAAAAGAATGCAATTTGCTGACTAGAAGCGCCACTTCCACATCAAATTTGGCATATCAACATTTTTTTAACGAAGTTTGACGGTAGAGGTAATGGTGCAATTAGTTAACAATCTAATTGACATATTTAAAACTTAAAATTTTTTCAAAAGACTAATTCGATATTTTCGTTAAAATTTTAAAAGACTCACGGAGGTATTTGGCTATACGATAAATATATAAGTTATTTAGTATATTATTATTAAAATTTAGTATAAAATGCATATTTTTCCAAGTAATATATTTTGTTTTAGTCCTACCATTTTTTCAGATTACGTTCAAGTAATTCAAAGTTACCAGTCTTTTAAAATTTGACGCCAACTTTCCATCCATCTTGAGATTTTGTGTCATGTTAGTATCCAATTGAGTAACTATCTCGTGCAAACATACTAACTTACAAGGATAAAAAAAAGGCTTAATTGCAGTTTCAGCCCCCTAATTTTTTTAAAGTTGCAATTTTGGTGCCCTAAGAAAAAAAACTACAAAACAGCCACATAAGTTTTGCACCTGTGGCAGTTTTGCCCCCCAAGGCTGATATTGACTCGGTCTACGCTGACGTGGCACCCTAAGTGAGATGCCACGTGTTATGTTTTTTTTTATTTTTTTTGGCCTTGGGGGGCCAAAACTGCTACAATTGCAAAACTTAGGGGACTGTTTTGTAGTTTTTTTCTTAGGGAGCCAAAATTGCAACTCTGGGAAAGTTAGGGGCTAAATCTGCAATTAAGCTTAAAAAAAAATTATGATTTCATTTTTCAACTTCAACTACTATATATATGCAAGTTTGTAATCAATGTAAACTAATCAGTATCTTCTATATATTTTCTTATATAATTTTCTAATAGTGAATTTGTTTTTGAAATTATTTCCTCTATTTTTATTGTCAAAAGTCAAAACAACTCACAAAGCATTATCTCATCATGACACTAGTTATGGGAATACAATTTCTTATAGTTCATAGATAACAAATCATCACAATACCAATTTAAAAAATATAGCACACATTTTCAAGTATGACAATTGACAATTATTAGGGTCTCAGTAGGATAATATAAGACCGTCACAATTGAAGAGTCTTAAGCTTTGTTGGCGAGTTTTGAGGGGAGGGGAAGAAAATGCTTAGGAAGGGAAGGGAAGGGAGAAAGGAGGAAAAGTCTTCCCCTTGTTCAGGATTTAAAGAAACCAACAAGGAAAGGAGATGAAGGGCTTATGTGATAATTTATTATTTTACCATTTTTTTTCTCTTAAAATCAATACATTGTGATATACTTTGTAATTTATTTTGTAAATTATAATTGGAATTTTGAATTATTATGAAGACAAAATTGTCAATTTGTACGTTTAACCCCCCAAAACCCCCCAATTTGAGAGAACTTTAAAATTGGACAAATGAAGCCCTTCAAAACCCATCAAAACCTTTCCCAATTTTTTTAAAACTCTCAAACAAGGGTTTACTTCTCCATAAGTCTTTCCTTCCCTTCCCATCCCCTCCAAAACCCAACTCGCAAACAAAGCCTTACTTTTTAAGACTTGAAGCCTAAAAGATACTCTTATTATGGAGAAAAAAATACGAGTACATGTCGTAGGAAGGTATTTTGTGAAACACTCTTTTTTTGAGAGGATCCATGTTTTTATCATATTAGAATAGTAAAATATAATGATAGAGTTATTGAATATGATTAACGAGTTTAGTTTAAGAAATTTGTATAAAGTGTTAAGTTGAAGAAATTGATTATTTATTATATACAACTATTACAAAATTATAAATGAATAATGTATACACATGAGTTACATTTAAGTATAAAAAACGTGTGATTCCGTTGGAGATGCTTTAACACTTCATACACCTATTTTCCAAAAAAAAAAAATATTCTAATATCCAATATAATACACGCATCATGGTCTCAGCCAGAAATTGTATTTTTTTTATTTTAGGAAATGAGATTTAGGCACTACTGGTTTTTCTCCCTTTCAATAAGCCAAGAGCAAAATAACATCAAAAAGAGTAGTGTTCAACTAAGTTGGTACCCTACTCTAATATGTTGTTAATTGCTCATAAATATTATTAAAAACAGGGGAAAAATTACAAAAAAAAAACTGGAGGGACATAAAAACTAACCTAGTCAACAACTCTAATGGGCATGAAATAAAAAACAAAAAGCTAGGGGGACATGAACCAGACCCAGGGACTACAAGATCAACCCAAACAGGGAATTACTACAAGATTAACAAAAGTGGTAAACAACCAAACAGATTAAAATCCGTTGAGTGAACCCAAATGCATTACAGACCATACACATCGAAACAAGTGATGTGTAAACGGCTACAACCATTATATCAAACCAAAGAAAAATGAAATTGTCTTGTAATGAATGGTGAATGAACCGTCAGCCAACACAGACAGATTCACGATGACCAACATCCCCTGCAATAAAATACAGCAAGCATCACTGCCCTTTCGAGCCTAACAATCCTAGGCCGCAACACTGCAACATGAGGTCTTTAATAGAAACCAACACAAGCTAGTGGTTGAGCTTTCGCAAGAGACGCAAAACCCAAACCACTTTTAATGAAGCAGACACGAAACGGGTTTTAGGATAGAACCGAACTTTAACCTCCTTTTCCTTCGTATTAAAACTGTTGAATGAAGTTATCCGCCAACACGGAAGCAACTCCACGTACCACCACCTACTGCAACGAGAACCCCACAACAAGTGTACGGCTGCCAATCATCCTGAAACAGACCCAGATTCCAAAGCCATCACCCTTTCGAGCGCCAAATCCGAATCACAACCCGTGTTGAAAGGAATCTAACCCACCAACGATGAACTACCTCGAAACTAGAACCAAAACCAAGTCCACTGACTCAGTCCTTTTTGAATAGAACAACGACGACGGAGGAGCCACCACCATTTCAAATGAACCACAAATCAAAGCATAAAAAACCCGATTCCAATGCAACTTCATGCAGGGATACAAGAAGCAGATTGTTTGAACAAACTGCGGCGGTGTCGACGGTCGTGAGATCAAATTCGGATACGATTTAGGGTAGTGTTGCCAAAAACTAGCGCATCACCGCCGTTGAGAACACCAACCCACTGGAGCGATGACGAACTTGCATCACCTCCAATTTTGAAACCTGAATTCGATGAAACTGAACCCACCTGATCTTGATGCCGAAAGATCTGGTGAGACGGTGGTGCGGAGGACCACCGTCGCTCGTCGCACCACCACCCATCGTGGTTACATCTTTGACCAGACACTACTGTTTACAAATAAGGTTAAATAATATTTTGAAGTAGAGGAAGTATAATACACTTTAAATAAAGGGTAGATAATATTTTATTGGCTTAAATTGGTTATTAGTCCATACAAATATAGACAATTTAAATTTTAGTCTGTGAACTTACTAATCATTCTAAACTGTCACTGCAAATATTAATCAATTTAATTTTTGTCCTAATCATGTTTGTTGCTGAGGTGGATAGCCATTAGCGACGTAGCACATATGTGGCAAGTGATGACTGGATTTAAACGTCTCGACGTCACCAAACCAGCACTACTAGGAAAAGCAAAATTAGAGAGGGAAATTAGTGACGGAAAAAATAAAATCCGTCACAAATTCCTTGGTCGCAAAATTTAGTGAGGGAATTAGAGAGTGATTTCATGTTTTCCCTCTCTAAATTTCCCTCGCTAATTTTTGTTTTTTTAGTAGTGCAGACATGGATGAACAATTTTGCCCTTAATGAAACATCCCACAAGAGAAATGACAGTTTTTGCCCCTGTCTTCATATTCTTCTGATTCCCTCTTCTTCTTAATGTATCTGCAACTCTCCTCTCTTCTTCTCCCATGAACCTTAAACCCAGTTGCTCAAACTCTCTCTTCTGCTCACTCAACTTTGCAACACAAATCAACAATAAATAAGCTCTCACATATCGTTGTCTTTGAGATATGATATTTGTACAAATACTTTGTGACAACTCTCTCTCATACTTACATTATGTTTTTATTTTTTCTCTTTCTTTTTCTCTCTCAGATTGTTTTTGACCAATAAAAAACAAGTTGTCACAAAACTTATCTCAAATAATTGTTCAAATATCACTATTATTTATCCTTTTACTCTGTTTTGTAATCCTTCATTTTATGACGTGACAGGTACTAAACATCCTTTGTTGGTAATGGTGGTTATTCATAGGAAAACTTGAAGTCAACAAGGTGAATAGTCTTTACTAGCCAAAAAAAATTCATCTAAAGGAGCCAAAGATGACCAATCTAAATTGGTTACATTTCTTAGATAACTTATGATATGATCTGTCTTCTATTGATTAATTTATATTTTAATATATAATATAATATCTTATTTAGCTTACCAAAAAGCTAAGAATAGGAATACAATGAGCTGTCTTTTCTCCCATTCCCTTATATATGAGTTTCACTGATATGTGTAGTATCATACATTTTAAAAGAAGTAAAAATACTAACTTTTTATTAAGAAATCAAGAACTATTTATAAAAAAATTATATATTTAATATAAAGTGTTTTGTTAACAAGTGTCGTAAGACACTCTTTAAGGATTTTTTTTGTAGTGTCTGGGGTTTGAACCCTAGACCTTGCATATATTGCATTGTCTCTACCAACTAAGTTAAGCTCATGATGATACTCTTTAAAGATTCATAAGTAAGAAAATGTTTATTAAAAAAGTCAAATAGTTTAATTTCCAATGCAATGAATTCATCATTTATCATAAAAAATTTATTATTTAAGGTTGTTAAAGAATGCCCTTAGGACACTCATTAGCATTTATTTAATATAAAATTCACAATTTACAATGGGATTTGCTAGAAAACACCCACTAGTTTTTATGTGGGAGTGTTTTAGCAAGTTATAACTAAAAAGTTAATAAATACACCTTAAGGTATATGTTGCTATAAATACACCTTAAAAAAACAAGTGGGTGTGTTCTAGCAAATCCTATAGGCATTTGCTAGAATACACTCACTTATTTTTTAGTAGGAGTATTTTAGGAAGTGAATAACTAAAAAGTGGTTAAATACACCCTGCTAAAACACTCCCACATAAAAATCAGTGGATGTGTTCTAGCAAAGCCCATTTATAATACAAACTTAATATTTTGATATTTTTAATATAAGTAAATTTACACATGATATGATCGAAAAACTCTATAAATATTTGTACCTTCCATTATATGAGGAGATGAATTAGCATAGATCCCCTAAGCTAAGCTCAACACTTTCCATCAGAAAAATGGGTCGCCATATTTTATCTCTTCATCATCTTCTTTTCTCATCACTTCTTATTTTCATTTTGATGCTGAATCATGTTCATGCCAGAAAAAATGTAAGCTAGTTTTGCATCTTAATTACATATGTATATTGTAATTAAGATGATGCTTACATTAATTTCGTAAGCTATTGGTTTTTTACTTTTTTTCAGTGCTACATTGTTTACATGGGAGCACACTCACATGGTCCAACTCCTTCCTCTGTTGACCTTGAAACTGCTACATCTTCTCATTATGATTTACTGGGTTCAATCTTAGGAAGGTATATATAATAATGAGAAAAACCTATCCATTACAATATTCAGCTCAAGCTTTTCTTTAGAGGAAATTGATTGATTAACTATTATATACTGATCATTCACAGTGAGGAGGAGGCAAAAGAGGCAATAATTTATTCATATAATAAACAGATCAATGGCTTTGCAGCTATGCTTGAAGAGGAAGAAGCTGCACAAATTGCAAGTGAGAAAAACAAATTTTGTAGATCTATCTATGTTTTAATTTTTCAGCTTCATTACATGATGTTTTCAACTTTATTATGCAGAAAACACAAAGGTGGTATCTGTGTTCTTGAGCAAAGAGCATAAACTGCACACAACACGTTCATGGGAATTTCTTGGATTGCATGGAAATGATATCAACTCAGCATGGCAAAAGGGAAGGTTTGGTGAAAATACCATCATAGCTAACATTGATACAGGTACTAAACTTTATAACTTTACCACAGTCAATGTTCTATAATCCAATCAAAATCGTTTATTTAATAATAATTACCGCTAAAACTTCATTTTATTTTTATTTTTCTCTTTCTATCACACCAAAAACTTATCACATTTATCACGCCACCTTCTCTTTGTCTTTTTCTCTTTTTTTTTTTTTTTTTTTTTTTTTTTTTTTTTTACCCTTTTTTTTTTTTTTTTTTTTTTTTTTGGTTTTTTTTTTATATAAA
>Ga0228710_1006851_pt1 | contig 17074 bp, 9 predicted proteins | sample MedpolnodulmetaG_FD_177995 | JGI IMG/M metagenome (GOLD analysis project Ga0228710, IMG submission 177995) | Root nodule microbial communities from Medicago polymorpha collected in Santa Monica, California, United States - pink nodules | ecosystem: Host-associated > Plants > Roots > Nodule... | reverse complement strand
TATTTAATTTAATATGTTTTTTTTTTTTTGTTATTAATTTTATTTTTTTTTTTTTTTTAAAATTTTTGGTTTTTTTTTTTTTTTTTTGAATCTGCAAAATTTATTAAGTTCCGTTTGTGCAAGACACACAAAAACAACGAGCGAAAGAGGATAAGTTACAAAGGTGCCCTATATATGTGGAAATTATTATGATGCTATAACACGTGAACTCTTATACAAATCAAGGATCAAGGACTAAAATGATCGTTTAGTCCATATTCAACTACTTGCTCTATAATGTTTTCAAGCTCTTTATAGGAACTAATTTGATACTCCGGAGTTTACATACTCACATACATTGTGTACCAATCACCTCCATTGTGATTTTTCTTTCTATTTATTAAGAACTTACAAACTTATGAATTCATCAGCTGCAAATAACAACTCTATGTATTATCTTGAATGACATGACCATGTATTCATTAACCACAATTTATAGCATTGATGAAAGTAACTAATAACACTAAGCTATTTGTATGAACTTATGAAAATAAACTCAATAACTTATGGACACATCATACGTTATTTTTGTAAGTTCTTCTAAATATTAAGCAATTTTTTAGAACCAAAATGATCTCTTCCGACGGCTGAGATGCCTCATGAACTCCAAACAGGACAAAGATAACAAAAAATGGTCCTGCCAATTGGTCACACCGATTAGCAACAACAGCACACAGTTGGAAAAAATCCAGTTTATTAGGTGGTTAATAATTTTTATATCCCCTAAAAAAAAATTCCTTTTTCCTTCACAACCACCGAGAAAATCACATGGTTAATAACATGTAAATATTTGACTCATTTGGTTCATTACATGGTTAATGGATTTCAACATCTTGATATATTCTATTCATTCACCATTAATCGAACATAATCAATCATCAATTTGAACTACGTTAACCATGTAATTAAAAAAACAAGCAATGATGTGTGACAAAAAATCCTTGTTCAAATATAAAAGATATTTATTTACCATTTACTAAACTTAATCAATCAAATATTTGAATTGTGTTAACTTGTAATGAATAAACGATAGTGTGTCCTCGTGAGTTTATCTCAGTTGGTATGGACAATGCATAAAATATGCAAGGTCTGGGGTTCGAATCCGGGTCACCACAAAAAAAAAAAACAATAGTGTTGTGTGTCAAACAAAAATACATGATAATGTATTCATTAACCACCTAAAAAATGTAATTAATCAAGTATTTGAATTGTTCTAACCATAATAAGAGATACTCAATGATTTTAAAAAAAGGGGCATGTATACCACAGTATATGTGTATTTGGTTCTAAAATGATGAAAATTGATTTAAAAAAAAAAGGAGTAATATTTTTGAAAAAAAAAAGGTGAGGAGATTAAAAAAAAATCATAACAAAAAAGAATCAAACCTTTAAAAATATCAAAGCTGTAATAAATCAGGGGCATATATACAACAGTATATGTGTATTTGGTTCTGAGATGATGAAAATTCATTTTAAATAAATAAAATTTACAAAACTTCTTTTTATTAAAATTGACTTGATTGTAAATAATTTATGTTTGAGAATATTCACTTAAAAATAATTTGAACAATAAATTTGAGACTAAAAATCAATTCAAGAGTCAAAAGTTCAAAATTCTATTTTAGATTAAAATCAATTCCAAAGCAAAAAGCAATTCTACTTCACAACATCCAAACATGTCCAAATCAACTTAAAACTTCTAAAATCACTTTCGTCGCTATCAAAACTGAATTCGAAAGATGTCTGACTCTATGTATGGGTAAGCGGCAAGTTTTACGAAGTCACGGTGACACCATATTAAATCAACCAAGTGTAACCTTTACTAATATCACCACGGTCTTTAATTCCCTCAACTCACCGCCAATCGAAACATGCACCGAATAGTTTATGCACAAGTCCTCAAGCCTTTCGACTGTACGAAAGGACCATGACAAAATCCTTAGCTGAGCTTCCAACAGATGTCTGAATCCTTTCATTCTTTGGCATTGTTTCCAACCACATCTCCACCAAGTTTTGCAGCTGCATTGAACATAAAACTGGCTTACCTCTTAATAAGATCTCCACCTGTAACAGTATAAACAAACAAAAAAATTAACAATTAGCTTCTAAAAAAATTGCAATATATTGGTTCATAAAGGTAATAGATTTAACAAAAAGAGAAAACCAATTTACCTCAGCTTCACTAGCAAGATCAAGCTTCTGCACAAGGTACTTTTTGATATGAGAAATAGGCAAACTTCCATTCCTATAAATAATAATGTGAAGATTGGTTAAGAGGAATCTGTCTCACAATATAGAGTTACAATGAAATGCCTTGATTCTAGTAATAAATGTACTTGTTTCAATTCAAACTTTATTAAATTTTGAATGATAATTAAATGTAGAGTTTCCAAATCTGATCTCTAACTTGTAGCAATAGTGAAGAGTACATGCAAAGGGCATTGAAGCTATGGTTTTGAAGTGTACACACACAAGTGAATATACAAATGTAGCTCTTTACCAAAGAAACAATAGCAATATAAATAATTTTTTCACACATGACATGTTCATTTCAGGGATCAGACTCCTCTTAAAGCGAGCAACTCGGTGTAGAGAGTAAATTGAGTAATATCGATCGAAGATAAACAGATCTATGGTTGATATTATATGTATAACAAATTCACAGTGGTTAAAGTATCAAACATAAATTTTCTCACTTTACTAAAAACTAACCTTAGACGAGCCGAAATACAAAGATATTCATATTCACCAAAAACAAAATTCCTAATAGAAAGTAAAAATAAATGAACTCACCTGACCATTATGTAGGGAGAAGATATCTGTGGCAGTGCACCAACTTCCCTGTATACAGAAATTCAAATATCATATATATAATATTAATTAAATTCTAAAATTACATAATAAGTTTCAAGAGAAGAAATATTAACAAGCCATGAAGAGTAATCTTACTGCTCTTTGGAAGCAACCAAGGAGAACCAGATAGGACTACAATCTTTCTTGCTTTCATTTTCAGGTAGGGCTGGGAGATTCAAGTCCTCAGAGAACTTCACTCTCTTTTCTTGGTTGTCCACGCTTTTAAGCTTAATCTTCAAGGAAGTCGGTTTTGGAGGAATAGATTCAACTTGATCACCTTCTGCTTCTGTTAGATGGTTAGAATGTTTCTTAACTTCAACCTTAGACACATGATGAGAGTCGTTGTCGCTAGAGTCCACAAGCATTGGGATGTCACCATTTTCTTGCACGATGGAGTTACTAGGAGACTTGTTTTTGTTTGTAGTTTCCATCAACCAATTCAATGGCTCACACGGAGAAGCCTCACACACAGCAGCTTTTCCTTTCCTTGATTTAGTGTCCCTTGAAACATTCTTCGACACTATTTTCTGAGTAGATGATTCTGGTTTCGAAGGATTCTGCAAATGGTCAAGCATTAAAGCACATTGTAAGGATCTTTCAAAACAAAAAGTGAAGACAAAGGGAATAAAATAACATTAGTTTTATAAAGTATACAACATTGTTGTGAAATAGAGGCTATAATGGCAATATAGCGCGACAGTGTAGAGGAATTTGAACAAACCGAGCTATTGTTCCGTGATACTGTGTTAGTACAAAGTGTTGTCAAATAGCATCTAGCAGCGTTATAGCGCTGTAGTATAGCGGAATTTAAACAAACCACTGTTTTCCACAATCCGCAATTGACAACACTGGTACACAATGGAACAAGAGAAAGCAAGAACAGAAAAGGTTAAGAAAAACAATAGAGGACCAGAAAGTCTTTATCTCTTTTACCTTAAATCGGATTTTTGGAGTCTCAGTGGATGTTTCAAGCCGGGGGCGCTTATCATCTTTCTTTTCATCAACTGTGACTTTTTCAGGTTGAGAAGTAGGAGCTAATTCAGTTCTGATAAACTTTTTTCGAGCTGCAATTTTTGCTCTTCTAGCAGATAGAATTGTAGAAACTTCATCCAAAATTTCTATTCCACTATGTTGTTTCACATCTTTCTTAACATCTGCTACAGCAGCAAGTTCAGAAGCAGGAACTTTTGGTTCTTGTGGAGTGATAGAAAGTTCTTCTTGCATCTCCTTTGGCTCTTCTTGAATCTTTTTCCCTCTTCTTACATATTTGTAAACTTTTGTAGAAGCTGTTTTGGCCTTTTTTGCATTGGATTTTGAAGAGGATTGAGAGTTCTTCCTTTTTTTAGTCACCAATGAAGTTGAAGGAACATTTTCAGCTGACTTAATAACACTTTTTCCTTCAGAGGGGTGAAGTTTATCCCTCAATACTATCCAAGAATTATCTACCCTGTAGATTTCCATGTCCAATATAATATAAAAGTAATGTAAGTTCAAAAGATTCCACAAAAAGGGAGAACTAGAAATGAAATGAATTGCAACCTATGAAGCACCGACACCGACACCAGATGCGACTCCAACACCTCAGCACAATAAATAATATGAGAAAATGGAATAACCGAATATAACCACATGTGTCGGTCTCGTGTTGGTGTCCAACACTGACACGTTTTGGACACCAGACACGACTTCAATGTGAATTGTCGATGCTACATAGATTGCAACCATCATTCATGAAAGAAGAGTTATGTTCATGGTGAATACTTTAGTTTGTCTAATGGAGAACAACCCAAGTCTACTTTGCATACTGGACAGTGATTTAGCCTCTCATCTATAAACTTCCTTTCTATACATTCCCTGCAAACTGTTACCAAACTCAGAGATTTAGGCATTATATTCATCAAGGCCTAGTTTCAAGCATAGTCAATTATACACAAGTATTTGTCAAAAAATCTAAAATAACTAATCATAAAAACAAGGTAAGAAAAATGCAAGATATCACCATTTGAATTGAAACAGCTTCAAAGATTCATCATGCAGATATCACATTATGCATACAAATTGTAAAAAAAAAAACATTATCAGAAAATGTTTTCCACTTACCACATTATGTATAAATTTCCATAATAGAAAATTATTTGCCACTTAGAAACATTCCAATTAAGTAACAGACCAAATTAAAATCAAACTACTAAACAATAAACAAACATATGATAAGCATAATTCAACATAGAAAAAGATGATGAAAAAAGAAAAGACTTACAAGTATGCAAGCATTCAGGAATTGTGGTGGGTTCTCTGAAAATGTTACAACACAAACGACATGTTAAGGGTGCTGTGAGCTTGGCTTTATTCACCAATCCTCCTACCATTGTTGTTTGTCTTATTATTATATCTGTTGTCTCTGACAAAGACACAAACGTAAGCACTTGTTCACCTCCATAGTCACGTAATTACATGGTGCATGTCACCAAAACGTGACAGTTTTCATAACATTCGAGAATAACAAAGAAAGGGTTTCGAGAATTTTGCACGATGGGTCGATTCTTGAGTAAGGAACGAAAACAAAAAAGTGGGATTCTTGGAGTATCTATCGAATGTGTTTGTCTCGTTCGATCGATTTGTACTATGGTTTTGTTTGTGGTGTTTTTTTTTGTTTTTATCTCATGGTGGCTCAAAAACAAGGTAAGTAATCAAAAAATTCAATAATCCAATAATCAATGTATAGCTACCTATATATGCTTCTATGTGAATGAATGTGACACAAATTAAAAAGATATGTGTGAGAAAAGAAACCGTATATATTTGAGTTGGGTATAATATTATATCAGAAATTGGGCGTAGAATCAAAATCAGATGATCTAGATTCAAATTCGACATTTTAAATTATACAATTAAAATCTATAATTTTATTGATCGTTTGATCAATATTAGATGGTAATCAATGTCATAAATGCGTGAATGCGAAATTCCTTACCATAATAAAAGTCCTTACCATAGTGAAATTCTAACTCACAAATAAAGTCTTCTGAGTATCCATGACAATTTCCTTACTCTTAATTATAAATAAATAATTAAATACCTGGTTTGGTATCTACTGCGTTCTTTTTTAATTTTTTTGTTAAAAAAAAATTGACAAAAAAAAATCACATGTACCTTACTACTTTGACCACTATGTCACTATACTACACCATTAGACGGTACTTATGGACATGCACAATAATTTTCATATAGAAAAAGATAAAATAATTTAAACAAGCATTAACAATGATTAATCAAGCAGGGAAACATTAGAATACCTGCACGTGACCCCAAAAATTGTTGTTGGATAATATCTTTCCTTTCCAGTTTCCACCTTTCCAATCCAACGGTTGTTGAATCAGTGGACCTTTCTGCAATCTAATAAGAAAATCTGGTTAAAAAACTACTTTACCTTTTCTATATTATTATATAATACCTAAATGTGCTTCATCTATAAATTAAGTTCTTGATAAAAAAAAAATTGTATAAGCAAAGTTCAATTTTTAATAAAAAATGGGAAAATTGTTTGAAAATTAATTGATCGATGAGCTTCCAATCAAATCAAATTAATTAAATATAATTAAGTGATATATGAATGTCGTCGACATCTAAACCCTAGATTCACTGCAATCAGAAAAACATGCAATTTTACAATTTGAATTAAAAAATGTCGACTGTTGAATGAATATTGGATGACGTGTAGTCTAATGACACCAAGGCGGCTTTAAAATATATTTTGAAATAAGAGTTGTTCATTGATCTTTATCAAACACCGAATCGACAAATACATGACGACAGAGAGTTTAAATTGTAGAAACATTTTGATTCAAAATAATCAAAAATAAAAAATTACAACAATAAGTTGACATGATAGAGCACATAATAAAATTTTTTTTGTCGTGTATGCCATTTAATTGGCCTAAATATCAGTAATCAATTGGATTGATTTTTTTTCTTAAAAAAAAATGGATTGATTTTTGCTCAAAATATAAAATTAAAAATCATCCCTTTTACACTCCAACCTAATCATATTTATGAAAATAAATGGTGGATTAGCTTCAGATCTAACATAATTAAGAGAGAAATGAAAATGAAGAGAAAAGGAGAGAAAGTACCTAATCCGATATATCTTTGTTGAAAATGGTGCTTAAACAAGTTCTTCCATTTGAATTAGAAGATGACGACCTTTAGTATAAGCTATACTATGTGCAAATGTAACGGGGGGTCTCAGTAATGGAAATTGTAACTTTAATTATTTAATTTTCTATATTGGATGAAATAAATGAAAGATATATATATTGTTTGACCAAAAAAAGTATAAAATATATTATCAGTGTAAATTATTTTATCAAAGTCAAACACCTTTTATAATTTAAATTAACCTTGTCAAGAAAAAAATAAATTAACTGTGACCGAGACAATGTAAAAAAAAGATGCATAGATTGTATATAATAAAAAAAATGCTTAGATTATATAATAATATAATAAATTAATTCTTCAAGAAAAAATTATAATAAATCAAATTCTTCTGACAATACACATTAAATTGGCCATAAGACATTGGCTAAACAGTAAACATGCGACTTTTTTATCACCACAAAAAGACATGCAACCTTTTAATATCAATTTAAATTTTAATAAATGTTCTTTCTTTTTTAAAGAGTTTTTTTTAATAATAAATATGCTAAATTGATAATTTAGTCCCCTTTATGATTTATAAATTTTGGTCCAATAACTCCTATAACGTCCGGTTTGGTCCCTTATGTCCACCCCTGATTTCTCCCTTTGATCCATGTTTGTTAACTTTAACGTCAAATGTCTATAGTGGACCAACATTATAGATGGTCCATCATAGACCTAATTAATTTTGTTAATTTTAACTATTTGATCTTTTATCATAAAGGGGATCTTTGGATCATTTAAGTCCATTGTATTTTACGATGTACCATCAATAGCTAAAACTTTTTTCGGTTCTTCATTTTCTTCCTTCCTCTTCATGGGTTTAAAGCCAAATATGATATGATGACGAGGAAGGAAGATGATGAAGAATTGAAAAGAATTTTTTTAGCTATTGACGATACATCGTAAGATACAATATATCTACATGATCCAACGGTCCCCTTTATAATAAAAATATTGAAGGGTTAAAATTAACAAAATTACTAAGGTCTATAGTAGATCTTCTATAATGTTGGTGCACTATAGACATTTGAGGTTAAAGTTAATAGACATGTACTCCCTCCGGTCCTATATATAAGAAACAATTGACTTTTTAGATACATTTGATAATTGATGTATCTAATCTAGAATATAGACCAAATACATCAATTATCCCATGTATCTAAAAAGTCAATTGTTTCTTATATATAAGACCGGAAAGAGTAACAAAGATCTAACCTGGTGCGACGTCACGTTCTCCAACCTAACGACAACTTGTGTGGTGGAGGATGTGGTTTCATTGAGACGGCATATCACCTCTTCATTGGATGTGAATTATTTGGAAGTGTTTGGTATTTTGTATGTCATTGGCTTGACTTTTCTTTTGTCTATCCGGGCTCCATTACGGACCACTACTTTCAGTTTATTCATTTGGCGGGTTTACCGCGATCTACTCAATTTTATCTTAATTATTTGGCTTGCTTGTGTTTGGGCAATATGGAAGGAGAGAAACAACCGAGTCTTCACAAATGCGGCAATCAATCCTCTTAGTATTGTTGAAAAAGTGAAGCTAAATTCCTTTTTATGGCTACCTTCGAATTTTGTGCCTATTGCTTTTGGTTTTCACGATTGGTGGAGACACCCACTCCTTTGTATGAGTGTCATGTAACTACTAATCTTAATTTTTCTTCTTCTGGTGGTGGCATCTTTGTTAGGTGCCTTGGTGTTGTAACAGACTTTGGGTGATTCACCACTTTTAGCACACCTTGCACGGGGTGAATCACTTTGCTTTTGAGCTATATATTCCATTTTAATTTATTCAAAAAAAAATTAGTTAGGGGATCAAATGACCAATTTAACGTAATAAATATTTCATCTCTACATTTTCTCCGCCAGCATGTTTGATCCCACACATCAAAGTTTCAGTGTAACATGCCATGTGTTACCATCATTATCCACCTCGATTTTATTTTAATTTAATATTATTTTAAGACTGCAAATATAAATTAAAAATGAAAAAAAAAATTTCTTTTACCCACGAAGAAAATCTTTTTGGCCTAATCAGATATCAACATTCTTTTTTATACTCGTGAGCTTAGCTCAGTTGATAGAGATAATGCATATTATATGCATGGGTCAGAGTTCGAACCTCGGAGATCCAACTTCTCCACATTTTTTTGTATATGACAACTTCTCCATATTTTTTCATTTTTTTAATGAAAAAAACTTTATCATTAATTAAAGAATATTTTCAACCTCATCGCTGCAGGATGATAATGCTGGGAGGTTGTCATCCCCCAGTGTCCTACCTGCTACCTCAGTTAGAGTTGTGGATCCAAACAGGTTGAAGGCTTGGGTTGATACTCCAGTCCTTACTCCTAAGCTGCAACCTATAACAACCAGTTATGCTAGTTTGACAACTCACAAGCTCCCTTCAAGCCAAACCTTAGTTCCTGCTTCCAACTCTTCTCTTTCCGTTGCAGCCCTTAGTGTGCAGATTCTTTTCAAATTTTGGAGGGATGAAGTAGATGAGGAGATGGAGGACACTCTCAGCCATGACGAGAGACTTGAGGTGGAAGGCCATGTTGAAGACTTTGAGCAGCACTTTCCAAGCCTGTCTGAGAGCACCAAGGCAGAGAGAAAGAAGAAAAAGCAATTGAAAAAGTGAAGCCTTCTAACTTTAACTCAGCCGGAATGAGGACTCGTGCCCAAAAGGGTTCCTCAAAAGCTGCCTTGACAGATACTGAATAGTTGCTAAGTATACTTGCGAACATCATCATAGAGAAGGTAGTTTTGTAGCAGTTGTTAGTTTTCTGTACAATGGTGGTCTTTGACACCTCTTTTCTTATGTATTTTCCTTTCTTGAGATAGTTCCGGTTTTCTTTTCACAAGTTTTATACATTTTGAATATAATGTATTGGTTTAGGCCTCTTCTGTCTTTTATATTTTAGTGTTTTGAAAAAAAGAAATTAAAGCATATTTTATTAACTTACATCAATGTTTGATATATTTGAAAATTTTGACTTAAATGCGCTTTTAATATTCCTATTTTTAATTTTTTTTAAAAAGTTTTGTTACTCTATTTTAAAATTCAGTTTTTTTCCCCTATTTCAATTCAAGAGAGGGAATGGTTAAAGAGAGCAAAAGTTAACGGTTGTCGGAATTTAGAAAGTGGGGTTCAAATACATCCTCGATATATATTAGTATTAACTTAATATTTTACAATTGTTTGATTAATATTTTAATTTTTTTTTGAGGGATGCGACAAATTATTTGATTAATATTTTACAATTTTAAGCATCATTTAAAATATTGATAATGTGATGGTCCATTGATACGATCCTACAATTTTAAGTGCCAACTTGGATATCTATATTTCCTAAATAAAAAAAAAGGATATTTATATTTCAGGTTCACTTTCTCCTGATGGTATAATATTAGTGTTTTACTAGATAAGTATTCACACATGAAAAATTGTATAAATTTCTATTTAATAAAAGAAAAACAGAAACTTGTGGTTGCTACTTTGAGTTCAAAATATGTGGTTGTCACTTTTGTGTTGTTAACATAGTTTAATCTTCGGATTCCTTGCTTATTCATCTTATAAGTAAAATTTTAATCATTAGACTACTTGACCTGAAAAAACAGAAACATATCTATACTCTATACTGTGTAAATTAGTTAAATTATGTATATTGTGAGTATGAGCTCAAATAAATTTTTTATCCTTCATGTTTATTTTTAACATTGTATTTTAATCCCTTAAATCAAATTCTCTATGTGGTGGACGGTTCACCCATGTGGCGTGTAAGTTTAGATTTGGTTGATACATGTGGTGTTGAGTTGGACCAGATTTATAATCTATAATATAAAGAATATACATAAATTTGAGCTGACATCTTCATCTGATTAAAAATATCCTTAAATAAATTTATCCTTACTTTTGAAAAATTAAATTGAATTATTATATATATATTAAGATAAGATTTTGAGTTAGACTGAAAAAAATTTTGAGTTTGAAATAGATTGTTAAATTGTTGAAAACAACTTGAGTTAGAAATAGATTGTTAAATTGTTGGTATCTTTGAAAAATGTAAAAACGGTTTGTTACAATTTGAACACAAACATTTATATTTTCCTTAAAAAAAACACACAAACATTTATATTTTTATCTAAAACAAATAAATGATTAAATATTCAAATTAATAAATAATTAAATAGTTCAATTAAAATTTACTAAGGTTACATTAGCAGGTTGGTAATGAGGAAGGAAATTATAGTTAACTTATTTTTTAAAGGAAAATACTAATGAATGTTCCAGAGAGACAATATATTATAATTTGTGTATAACAATTCCATATCTTGAAAAGGGAGAGAGACAATTTTTTTTTATCCAAGCAAAATGATATATTACGAAATCAACGATGTTGCACCCCGCACAAGATGTACAAAAGGAGAAACATCGACAAATATTTACAAAGTTACGGTGCCAAAACTAAAGCACCACCCAAAACGAAATAATTAAAAGAGAACACCCATACAAGGAATGAGGTGTTTCCACCAATCGTGGTAAGAATAGACAAAATCTACCTGTGTTTTTTCAACGAGACAATATATTAAAACAACATCATTGATTTTTTTTAGAGGGCTTCTACGGTGTAGTTAGAAAATTAACTTTTTTGAAAAAAAGTTATTTTGTTTAGCCAATAGTATAACTGTCGATGTCATGTCAGTTAGTGTCCTGCTGGTGGACCACTCTAAAACTAAACTTTACCTTATTACAAATCAATTTTCATACAAAATATTAAGGGGACTTTGAATTTTAGTGTATGTTGTGAATTCGGACTTAAAAATCACACCATTACAAACTATGATGTGTGGAGCAAAGGAAAGTAGTAACCACAATCAAAGTGAACACAAGCAATAACAATAACAACAACACTTAGATATAATCTAGGAATCAAAGTGAAAAACACAAAACCACAACAAAAGATAAAGAGAGAAGAGAAACACACACCAAAGATTGTTGACCCAGTTCGGTCCAACTTGACCTAATCTGGGGGAGAAATTGATCTCTTCAATCCACTATCAAAGAGTTCTTACAAAGAGATACAAATGGGTTACAAGAAATTAGCTTCAACAAGCTCACAATGAACAACCCTAATTTCTACCCATTTTCCCAATCTCACCAATGAACAAGACACTCAATGATTTTCACTCACCCAAGGTGTTTACAATGTTTCCCAACCCAAGAGAACTCTAATCAAAGACCCTCAACCCTAAAATAACCTCCTTTGATATCCCAAGTTTTCCTCTCTTGAAGCTCTCTCTCTGACCTTCAAAAATGAGCTGAAACACTTAAATAGTACACAGACACTGTCAAAATCATGTCACGTTTTGTCAAATCGTGACATGGTTGGTGCGTACGACCCAATGTATGACCAACCTTATCCTCAAAACGTGCCCAGCAAGCCGAAAATCGTGTCACGTTTTCCCAAAATCGTGTCGCGATTGGACACCCTGCAAAACATGCTCACTGCCTACCAAAATCGTGTCACGATTCTATTTTTTCACAGACTCATTTTTGAGTCACTTTGCAACAGTGCACAAATGAGAATGTATGTTTAATTTTGATTTAATCAATGACACAATTGCAATAAGGAAAGATATAAGACACACCTTATGGGCAAATGTGCAATACACCATATAATCTGACGTGACATGGATTAAATAACAAATGTTTAATGATTGACCATTTAACTTCACCAGAAAAGTCATTCTCATGACTTCACCGTAGCATTTTCCTTTTTCCTATCCTAGTTCGTTAAAAAATGGTTAGTTGTGTTGATTATAATGTTAAAATTAATAGGCTTAACTGCACTTTTCGCCCCTGAAGTTTTCAAATGTTGCGATTTTAGTCCCCTATTAAAAAAATGGCAATTTTGGCCCCTTTCGTCCCAAAATTGCTGAGAAGACGCCACGTGTCCCAAAAAAGGGGCATAATCACAACTTTTTGTAAAGATAAGGGGTCAAAAGAGCACATTTATCTTATGTTAAGGGGTCAAAAGAGCATATTTTCCTAAACATAGGGGTCACTTTTGCCGTTTTTTTAATAAGGAGTCAAAATCGCAACAATTTAAAACTTAGGGGGCGAAAAGTGTAGTTTAGCCAAATTAATCCTATCATTTAGTACTTAAATACTACTTTAGAGTCAATGAAGTATTCAAGAAGTGGTGTGAAATTTAATAAATAATAGCATATTAATAAAAAAATAAAAATATTGCACTGATATTATAAAGTAATAAATATTATTGATCAGAACAACAAGTAACAAATATTTTGAGATAGTCCTTAAAAAAAAATATATTTTGAGATAGAAAAAGTGCAAATAAGACATTTTTATGAGACGGAAATAGTAACAAACAATGGATTAAAACATCATGTAATCTATCTCTCTCTCAAAAAAAATAAAAATCATATAATAGCTTATTGTATTATGGCTCTTTGTGTTTACTATCAAACAATATATTAAAACATCTACCAAAAAAATAATATTAAAACATCATAAGATCATTAACAAACACATTCAAAAGTTTAGAGTTATTGCACTTTAAAAATTCATATTTATTTTCCATATTTATAATAACTATCTACTTCTTCACATTACTCAATGTGAAATGTGTACTCACTTTTCCATATATCTTAGCGACCAGTGTGGTTAGTGGTTAAATAAGCACATGCCACTAATTTTTGTGACTTTGCGATCATCTAAAGTGTTTCTCTTTTATTAGAGCTCTTATTTGAAGAGTTAAAAATTTAAAAACAATTACACAAACAGAATTTCAAGCCACTCCATTGGATTGGTTATAAGTTATTCCAGGAATCAATTATTGAATATGATAGAAACTCTTACGATTTGTTTTATTTAGGAGTTTAAATCTTCTTATCCAATTTGTGTTAGTGCAAGCAAGATGCCCCCACACTAACTTGTGACGTAAGTAACATGTAATATTACTATCAATTTATTATATTTTGATATCAGTATCTATCATGTTCCTTGCCATCTGAAACTTGCTACCCTGAGATATAGTAGGATGCAAATGCAATGGCTTTGAATTGGAGTCAAGATAATGAAGAACGAAAACCATAACCAATGAGCAAATAAACATGGGTACTGGACCAAAAAACCAAAGCAGTAAGTTAAGTGCAAAATTGAGCGTTCGAAGACCATGTGACCAAAAATCACCACCCCTTATGACTGCTAATTCCACACTACTAATAGGAACAAAACTATCTGGTGTGCTTATCAAATAGTTTGCATGAACAAAGTGTCTTGCTGATTGAATAAAGCATGAGAAAGCAAGAAGGAAACAGGTTAATAAGCAGATGTACTTGATGGAAACTGCGACTGCACTCGTGTCATCATAGATTAATTGACTTTGGAAGAAAATATTTGAAGTATTGGCAATCCAAGCTCCAAAGAGACTGAGGCCAAGAATGTTGCAGCTGATGTGTTGAATTGAACGACAGATAGAGCTGTGCTAATATCCCTTTTCTCATCGTTCGTTATAAAGTTTAAAAAGACGATGAAAAATAAATTAGAAGATGTTTCCAATTAAACCATATATAGGAAGGATAAGGATAATTACTTGCCTGCATAATTCTGTCAACCCAGGCTATTTTGTCATTGTTTTCAAATCCCATGACTGTAGTGTGAGGCCGATTGATATATCTGTGGAGCAGAAAGAGGTGATAAGCAAACATGATCAGCAATCCAGAAGGGACTAAAACCAAATCCAGATACTCCTTATGGAACTTCATTTTCAGTTTCTTCGTACCTATGAGTTCTAATTGAAGAGTAGGATTAATTTATCAAAATTTCAGTTATAAACAAAAAACTAGGTGGAGTTCATGGTCATCAATCATATTAACATTTAATTTCCTTGATGGGCGATTGACTTTTAGACTCTTGATTTGGCTACCAATTGCCACTTGCTATACTTATCCACCATATTTAATTTTGAACAATTGGCATTCTGGATTAGAACAGCTAGAATACGAAACAAAGAGACGTTGCTTGAGGGTGGGGGAATGCTTTTATACGAAGAAACAAGTTTGGTATTCTAGATTTTCACACTTGCTGATGGTGAGATGACCGAGGTTCAGAAGGTTCTCCAGTGGGAGGGTTGTGAGAGAATCACAACCCCTATTTCTACTCAGAAACTGAAGTGACTCGTGCGGGTGGTTTTGCTTTAGGAAATGTAGATTTTTGCAATTCCAGATGGACAAATAATTCAAGGATGCAGGTAAACAATCACCGGGAAGCGATATCGTAAACGAACAATCCTTGAATTCTAATGTCCAAGAGAAGTTGGAAGCTCCTGCAAGAACTTTATTACTTCTACATATACGTAACTTATGGATGGCAGGAGCCTTTGGGAGAGAAGAAGCAAGTTGGTTGCATCGTTCAATCTCAATTGTTTACAAAGCAGGAAGACGGCTTGGTAATTCTCCTCGTAATTTGGGACAATCGTAAATCACAACGGACTTTAGTACAGGAAAAGAAGTATAGGACTCATGGAGATGATGCCACATTTCCAAACATGGCATTAGAGGTGTCAAAGTAGCCCTAAAATCAAAAGCCCCACTAAAGCCCCATAATTTCAGGCTCCATATTGAATATGTTTATTTCAAGCCCAACCCACTTCTTAGTCTGTTTTTCATTGGCCCCAATTGAAGGGGCTTAGGGGCCAATTGTTACATATCATTTCACAATTCTGAAGCACACGTTTCATTTCACACCGTCTAGCGACTCCTTTTTCGGCGAATCACTGGCGGCGCCGTCGACTTTGGTTCCGGCGAGGTTCATACGGCGACCATTCTTCTGCTTTAGGTACTTCTTCTTCTTCCTCTTCTTCTTCTTCTTCCCTCAATTTTTTGATTCTTTGTATATTCTCACAAGATTTCGTTTATGCAATTTCAAGCTTGTTATGTTTTGTTTAATCAAATTCTGCATTTTAGTTTTTCATGCAGATTAGGGATTTGGGGGAAGTTCCCATATGTTTGGATTTTTTTAGTGTGAATTTGAGAGCGATTCACTGTGGTTTTGGTTCATTTTTGCATTGATTGTGGTTTTTCAATTTTTAAATTCGTTTTGCTTATGATTTTGATTTTAGCTTATGCTTATGCTTAATTGTTTATGGGTCAGATTATGTTATAGTTTATGATTATAGCTTATAGCTTATGCTCATACGTATGATTATAACATATAGTTTATGATTGTAGCTTATAGCTTCTGCTTATGACTGTGCTTTTGCAGAAGTTTTGCTTATGTCTACATCTTATGATTATAGCTCTCGCTTATGTTTATAGGTGCTGCTTATAGCTTTTGATTCTGCTTATGATTATGTGTCTTATGCTTATGTTTTATTGTAGTATGGAGCCCATGGAAGATCAAGATCATAATCAAACACGTATGTCAACACTGTGGAACATTTTTGGAAAAATTGGCAAAGATAGAGATGGTACCGAAAGAGCTGCGTGCAATTATTGTTCTACTGATTTTGCGATTGGAATAAACCCAAGGTCAGGTATCAGTTATGGAACATCACATCTAATGCATCATGTTTTTCTTTGCAAAGCTTTTCGATTGAACCTTTTTAGTCTAGAAGAACAACTAGCATTACCCCAATCAACCAAAAATCCCATCGTGATTTGCTTGCGGACACTATTATTTCTCATGATCTACCTTTTAGTTTTGTTGAATATGAGAAAATCCGAGTTTGGGTGAAATATTTGAACCCTTGTGCTGAAATGGTCTCAAGGAATACCATTGTCTCGGATATTGAAAAAATATATGACAAAGAGAGGACCAAACTTAAAGAAATCATGGCTAAGATTCCAAATCGAATTTGTTTAACTTCTGATTGTTGGACAGCAACTACTAGTGAGGGTTATATTTGTTTAACCGCTCATTTTGTTGACGAGAATTGGAAATTAACTAGTC
>Ga0228710_1006850_pt1 | contig 17083 bp, 10 predicted proteins | sample MedpolnodulmetaG_FD_177995 | JGI IMG/M metagenome (GOLD analysis project Ga0228710, IMG submission 177995) | Root nodule microbial communities from Medicago polymorpha collected in Santa Monica, California, United States - pink nodules | ecosystem: Host-associated > Plants > Roots > Nodule... | reverse complement strand
AAAAAAAAAAAGACACTAGTCCACGTAAATAATATGGAGGAATTTCGCTACTTGATTGGTTTTATAATTGCCCTCATACATCGTAATTCGTTTAATCGTACTATTTTAAATTATTCCACCAATCATATAAATGCTGAAATTCATCATTCCACGAGGAGAAATTGAATTTGACAAGAGTGTAGTTTATCAAGGGAAAAATCGTTCACAAGGGAGAATTCGTGACTCCACAAGGTGGAAATTGTCCTATGGTGTAATTTGTTAAATCGTACAGTTTTAAAGGTATGTTTGGTATTATAGTTGACGTGCCTAAATCACGGTGGATCACCGTAACATATATTAAAGAGTCTTATATCAGATAAAAGATGACATAAACATGTGTTTATAAGTGGAGGTTATCCTCACCTCACAAATCGATTTTGTGATAATAAGTTAAATCCATTTTCAACAACATACACATTGTGAAACCAAACATATACTTCATTTCTTGATAGCTAAAAATATGGGTTAAAACCAAAATTGCAACAAATTTAACAATCGAATGATAAAAATATTAAAGACTAATATTCGATTTAAAAAGAGGAGACTATTTTTGTAACTTTATAATGATATGATATGATGAAAAGTAAAATTAAGCTAATATTTTAACTATTACCCAAACTTCCACTCTTTTTAGGCACAGATTAGACAATCAAGAAGCATTTGGATGTAATATAATTTTTTTTTATAAATTATTGAATGTGAAATTGTGAACTCCAAAAATATAAATTATCTACTAGACTACTCTACAATCATATATGTGATAGAGAATCCATGACTTAATTAAGTAGAACTAGAAGAAGCCTTAGGATAGGGGTAGGTATTGCATTATACTTTTGAGGGTAAAAAGGGAAAAATGTCAGCTAACATATTCCACTTTCATTCTACAATGTCTCTCTGGAAAATAAAGAAAGATACACACTACAACCTCAATGCTCGGCTTGAACTAGAGAGAGCTGTGCAAAAAGAAAAAGGAGAAAAAAGTCAAAAACAGAAAACCAAGGAGGCTAAGGTGCAGTTTTTTGAAATCACCATCATCTTCTCCCTCAAGTTTGGTTAGTCTTGTCTTAGATTTCTAGTTTTGATGTGAGAACATCTTCTCAAATTAGAGCTATATATGTGCTTGTTCTGGAGTTGATAGCTTTATATGCATGCATGTCATGTACTAATAAAATTATGCATTTATTCTCTAAAGATCAATGCATGCATGTAAGAATAAGTTTCATGCATGTAATTCCACCAAACATTTTACTGGCTTATTAGGAAGGAAATATGAGTAGCTGAGGTTTATTTATTTATTATTCAGGTAAAGGACTTTGTCGTTTTTATTTATTAAATAAATTGAGGTTTAATATGTGAGTGTCAAATTAGGTGTGGAGTAGTTAGATTAAATGGACCAATGTGTGAGTTGAGTTATTATTGTATGGTCACAAGACTAAATGTATAGGACTCGAGAACACACAAAGAGACACATTTGTGTGTGCGCCTAAACACTACATGTTTGGTCTTGTGACCATGTATAGTGTTAAGGCACACTCATTTATGTTTTCTACCTAATATTAATATACTAACTTGTTTGTCGAATTTGTCTCCTTTACTTTATTACTTTATTGCTACCTTTTTTCTTTTCTTTTATAATCTATGTTATTATATGAGTATTAATTGATACCTTTATAGTTGAGGATTTTTTATAGTTGTACTGTAGTTTACCTGTATTATAGGTCACGCGTTCAAGTCTTTGAAACAGCCTCTTGTGTAAAAACACCGAGTAAGTTGCATACAGTACACCAAATAGTGAATAATTCATGTGTGTTATATATTGCAAATGAATCATGAGGAATAATACTTCAGTCAAAGGAGGAAGTATGTTTTCAATCCAAAGTCATCTTTAATTTGTGTACCCTTTTAATTCCTTGTTAGTGGTATGCATAACGTATCATGGAAAATGGTTAGAATTTGTTTCTTGAACATTGCTAGTTTTTGCATTGTAATTCTTACATTCCTACATTAATTTTATCTCGTTTGCTTTGTACTTAACTTGCCTTTCAATTTGTTTTTTCAGGAAGATCAACCACAGTGTTTGTGAAAGTAAGAGAATGGATGATCGTATAAGGAACTCACCACAGGAAGCTACAACCAATAATTCCCCGATTAAACCCCTCAAGAAACGCATTCGACTGAAGGTATCAAGTGCATCTCCTGTGCAATTTCCTATTAGGAGCCAGCCTAGTTCTTCTAAAGGTGTAGATGTCAATGAAATGTGGACATCATTTTTTACTGAGATCAATGGTAGTGGTGATGGTGATGACGCATTAATCTGGGATGTTGGGTTTCCACTTGGCGATCTTATCGATAAGCATTTCGGTAAGGAAATGCATTGTGAAAAAGCTAAGGAGCTGGGATTACAAAGGGCACTACAAACTAACCTAGCGGATTGCATTCGCACAACTTTGCTTCTTCGTATCATTGGGAAAATGTTTGGCGATTTTGAAAAGGAATACAAAGCTTTGGTTGAAGAGATTGCTGAGTTAAAAAAGTTGATGACTTGTCTTAAAGACGAACGGAATAAATTGAAGAAAACTCTCAAGGAATCAAGCTTTGAAAAGAATCAACTGAAGGCTGAAATTGAAGAATTGAAATATCAAATTTCTTTGCAGTACAAAGCGGGCTATAATAAGGCGTTAAAGCAACTTTTAGCATCAGAACTTAAACCTTGATGAAGTTGAATGGACAAAAATTACCAAGATCATTATCAACTTCTGTAGCCGAACTTGAACATTGATGTTTTGGATTCTTCTTGAAACTAACATGGTTTTCTAGTAGCTTTGTTTTGGGACTCCTTTGCTTTTTGTAAATGTGGATTATATTATGTCTATAAACTCATGTATATATTATATTTTGCTTTCCTCTATAACTATTTTTCTTATGTTAGTTTTAGCATTACTTGGCTGAACCTGTAATTTAAATGTAAGTATTGGTGTACATATGGCTTGTCAATTAGCCATGCCCTTAAAAATAGGGTACAAAATTCAGTGTCAAGTTTTTCTTCCACATATATATAGAAGAATAATTCATGCAAAAGCTTATGATAATACTAAAAAAAACTCATGCAAGTTTTGATTCCTTTTTAATTTTAATGTATCTTGATATTTTGATTGATTGTAGCCAATAGAAACTCTATTCATGCAAGAATTGTTACATACTTGAGAATTTCACTCAGTATTTGTAGGTGTATGTACCAAATTGACCCCAAGAGATAAAAGGGGAAAAGAAAGTCACAAACTTTCCACTTGCATTTTATTCACCACAAAAAAAATGCCCTCTATCCCCCACAAGCTCATGATTGTCACAACAACCATTGAACAAACTATCCAACCCTGCAGAATTGCAGATCAAAAGGGGGGAATAGATGGTATGTATAATATATTTCTCCGAGAAAAGAAAAAAAAAAGGTCCAAAAGAAAAATAAAACTTCAAGCAGTTTATTCCTGTAAAGACTCGGACGAAGGTGTGCGAGAATTTGATGATGTACTGTCAGCTTGTTTAGATGAATCTTCGGTAGCAGCTTTTGTATCAGATTGTTGAAGCTTGTCAGTTGATTGTTTCGATGGAGATGTCTCGGTTGGTTGGACAGTTGAAAGCCTTCTCGGATTAGTAAGGAGAGATGCATCGAATACTGATAGAGTAGGCGATGGCAAGCCGTAGTTCTGAGAGATAGCCACAACTGGATGATCAAATTTGCATGTTGGACCAAACTTGCATACTCCATAGATTCTGTAATAAGAGCATATAGCATTCCCCTGCAGACAACCAAAATAGGAATCAGAAAATAAAATTAATTTAGAGATTACTTTTTGAAGATTTGTTTCAGATTCTCAGTTTGTTTAAATAACAAATGGCTGAAAACTTCTAAAATTGTTTATTTTAAAAAATGATTTTTTCACAATTAAAAAGTTGGAACAAACGGACCCTAAGCATTAAGAAGAAAATGCACTTACAGGTCTCATAGGAAGGCCAAGTGGATTAATTGATAATGTTTGTGCCATCCTTTCTTTAGGGTGGTGGAACTTGCAATCAGATCCATATTTGCATGTTCCAGTGCTCATAAAGTATTTACAGTCTGGTTGCTCAGGTCTATCTGGAAGAGATGAATTCATTACCTGTCCACCAGAAAGTGTCTCTCCAGCCGGATTCATGTAGTCGTAGACAAGATTAGATCCAATAAAACCAGTAGGCATTGCAGGGTTAATACTTCCCTTTTTCGACAAATAAAATAGCAGTCAAAAACAGAACATCTTAGTTGAATCAGCAAAAAGTAAGTAACCATTGAATGCATGTAGTTACAAAATCTAACATAATCAAAGTATCAAACATAGCCAAAGGTCCTAAAAGGCTACGAATATTTCCTAAACAAGACAAGGCTGGTTCTGTTTTGGATGTTAATCAGTATTTGAGCGACAAATGTGATTGGAAATCAATGAAACAAAAGTATTGTCAATCATGCCATACACAAATCACTTCATTTGTGTTCCATGCAATGTGTGACATCTAGTAGTAAAAATGGTAACAAGATTTTCTAACCTTCATGTATTTGTTTAGCTAATATATCTGATAGCTTTTAAACCATACCATGTTAATCAGTATATGTGTGTGAGCATTCAAAAACACAGTAACCGTAAATATAAACACGACATTCAACAGTTTTTAACTAACCATGTAGTTGCTCCAGCTCAGCGCAGGCACAATGCCTTGTGAAGAAGGCAAAAAAGGAGGCACATAAGATTGAATGGCCTGTCCAGATAAATATGACACTCTCGGCATTGACCATGCAGGAAACCCACCAGCATATGGAAAACCTGATGAAGGAACAGTTGTGGAGGGAGGGGACGCAGCCACTGGATAAGCTCCTCCAAAGGAAGCTGCCTGTTGTGGATGATGAAACTTGCATGCAACTCCAAACTTGCAAGACCCGGTTCTCATGTAATAAGGACATGATTTTTCCTCCTAAAAGTAACGATTGTAGATGTTGAAAAACGCAATTGCTTCAACATCTTCCATCAAAAGAGTAAACTTTGTGGGAAAGATAAAGCATTTGGTTCAAATGGATGTACAAACCTGACGCATAGGAAGACCTAAAGTATTGAAGACAACGGGTGCAGCACCTCGCCTGTCTTTTGGATGATGATATTTACATGTCGATCCATACTTACATGTTCCTGTCTTAAGAAAATACTGCAACACATTTCAAACAAGATCACAAGTTACTAGTATTAAATTCTGTTTGGAAGAGCTTATGTAAACGGCTTATGACATGTCCTAAAGATGTTTTCAGCTTATTTCCATAAGCTCTCCAGGATATCTTATGAAAACAGTTTGACTTTATTTTATCTTTTTGCTGCAGAAGTGGCTTATACATAAGTACTTATATCATAAGCACTTAAGCCATAAACGCTTAATTAAGTTGTCTATAGGTAATATGCTACCAACAACTTTCATTGCATTGGAATAACAATGAAGTATCTAATATTTAACATTAAGAATGCACAAAATCTACAGATTTTATTCATTTCCTGAACTTGATATTTCTAGTACAACAGATGTGAAACTCAAAGTTCATATCATTATTTCCTCTTCTTAAATTACGCCATGGCTGGCATCTAATGAAATTTCGCCATTACTGTCATAGAGAGATCTAGTAAATAAATTCTACAGGACAAACACTATAATGTTCATCAAAACAAAAATCTAATAAATGTTTGGAAGGAAACAAAAGAAGTTTTTTCCACATTGGCAGCATAACTTATTCATTTTTTTGTCTTCATTCCGTATCCTACGACCTACATCAGTTTCTTCCCTTTTCATTTATTGGTGTTCTAACAATGAACATGTCCCTAGGCTAAATATTTCAGAGCAATTTCCTTGTATGAGCATAGTCTTAGTGCCTACAGACATTTTGTGCTCATGCAAGAATTAGCAAGTATTTCAAACAGGTGAAACCTATTATTGAAAGGGTTGAATGGAAATAAGAGACCACAAAAGGACAAAAATTAAGTGCAAAAGGGATTTAAGACTTCTGTCAGAGGAAAATAGTAAAACATCATATGTAAAAAGTGAATTTGTTCAAGGAAAAAAAGGCCTATTCTTGAATTCACTCTTAAAGTTCTTGCATAAACCACATCCACATTCGGTTTCATGGAGCACCGTTCAAAACGAGGGAAAGAAAATTGACAACAAATACATTTTTAGTTACCAAAAATAAGCATACCTCACAATCAGGTTGCCCAACTCTCTCAGGAAGTTCTTCACCAAATTGAGTAACCTGAAATCTAATAAAGTATGAGAAACTTTTACCTAAATTACGAATAATAAAACCAATGAGTAAATTAAACAAGATTACAATTCCACAAACTACATGTTCATAAAATATTTGACGTAAGAAACTGCTTCATATCTATCCAGAAAGAAAAATCATGAAAAGGAAAGAAAAGAAAGAGCTCCATTACAGGTGAAATGTTAGCAGGGTGATTATAGCGGCAGTTACTCCCGTAACCACACATTCCAGTCCTCAAATAATATACGCAGTCAGGTTCACCAGGTCGATCCGGATAAGGCATTGACTGAGGCACAGCATCTCTTTCTCGAGTACTATTGATTTTCAAACGCCGAATTGCTTCTGCAATACAAATCACAAAGGAATCAGACAAATTTTGCACAATCTCTCAACAAACATTCCAACAAATTCAAGCAGTAATAACTCAAATTACCACACTCACAGTACAATACAATTAAACAAGATCAGAAATTCAAAACTGTCATACAGAATTTAAAATCAAAATACGCAGATTACGATTACGACCCTTTATTGCATCATAAAGCAAAGTACACAAATTTTGTAAAACCATGTGCGATCAAGTATAATAACACTTGATTCTAGGCAAGTAAACATGGAATCATAATATAATAATAATAATTTTCTATTCATGAAATGAAACCTTTTTCACTCACACAAGTTAACTCATAGTTTCAAAATAATCATCAAATCAAACCTCTCACGATACAACATTGCATGAATCAATAATCATAAACAAAACAAAAATAGAAATCATTCAAATCAAATTCATTCTACCAAAAATAGAAACACATCATCATCATCACCATCATCAGCATCAATGAAAACAAAATATTTCCAACCAAAACAATGATGATCAGAACAAGAAAAACATCATAAACAACAAATCATAACACAAAATACAAAAAATTCAAAGAAAAATCAATCATTCATTGAATTACCTTCAATGTTATCACCAGATGGATTAGAACCAGCATTCTTGAAAACTTGTCTATTTTCTGGCATCTGAATAGCGTTGAAATAGAAAGATAAAAAAAATTTAGTTTTCAATCAAACCCTGATGACCCTTTAAGCTTTTAAGATGAAATCAGTTAAGAACACTGAAATTAACTCACCTAGATGTTAAAAAGGTAAAAAAATTCCAATGAAAATTAAAATATAAATAATAAAAAAAAAGAGAGAGAGAATCAGAGATAAAATTGAGAAGAATTTTGTTCAATGTGAAATCTATGAAAAAAGATTATATAATAATAATATTCCAATTGGATGGAAAATTCTGCAAAGTTTGCAACATTTTGGATCTTTGAATGTGAAACCCGACAATAACATTAACAACAACAAAAAACATTAATAAAGTAAGGTTCTTACGCGCGTGTACGAACATTAAATTTTTTGTACCGCTTTTACCCTCCACGTGGCAACTCATCAGTGTGTTTACGTGAGACAAGATTTATTACTGTTATATTTGGCGCGTGGATTGCAATCACTAATAATTAATTATCTTAGTATTTTTTTTAACTCCGGAGAATAATTCATCGAATTAATCAAGTATGATTATAATAGACGGTTGTATTTTTAGAGTTGAATTCAATTTTTTTAATTTAAAAGGTGTTTATTATTATTACATTTTTAAAACTGAACTCAAACTTAGAAGATTTAATTAAGTTAGAAGAGATTCATTATTTATGATATTAGATTTCTTGTCACTAAAATAACTTAATTATTTTTAATTTAACATGTTTTGGACTGTTTAAGAAAAATTAATTGGCCTGAAAAGTAGATGCCAATGATGTTAGGTAGCAATTCAACCGTAGATTTTATTCTCAGGTTATGAGATCTATGTACTTTGGATTTTATTTTATTTTTTGTGAACAGTTGTCACAAGATTTGGAGTTGACAATTCAACTTGTGTTCAACGTTGAAATAATTACCTCTTCAAAAAAGATTTGAAATAATTACATGGTGGTACGGCATGACACTCTAATAAAAGATTATTAAAGTAAAGGTTTATACAATCAGTCAATTGTATCTTTTAGGTAGATTTTTATCAAAACAAAATCTTATCTGGTTTTATTTTGGCTAAAAAATCTTATTAGGCAGATGGTTTTTGTTTTTGTAACATTTAGGTGATATAGTATATGTTTACATATTTTAGATAAAGATATGATATGATGGTATTATATGAGATATTGTTGAATGGCTGTGATTTAAAAGAAAATGTCTGAATGTATTTTTGGTACCATTTTTTTACTTTATAAAGTTTTGATATCATATTTAAAGTTTAGTTTTTTTTTCCTTTATATCAAGTTTTTTAAGCGGTGATCTTTTATCTGATCTTAAAGTCAATTTTAATGATATGTTTACGTTGTTGATGACGTGATAGAGTACATATTGATATAATGTTCACATGTGTTTTGCGACATCATGATTTGGACACGTCATTAAAGTTGACCCCAAAATGAGGGAAAACTAAAAGCCATAAATAATTGAAATAGGGAGTCAAAAATATGCATACATGTAGACATGGCAACAAAAGTCACCCCCGTCCAGACCCGGCCACCCCGCCCGAATTTAAAGAGGAAAAGCCGATTTAACTAGGTTCGGATGCAGGTGTGAGGGAAGTTTAGGCTTTTAGTACGGGGACGGGGGATGCTTAAACCCGCCCCGCACCCGCTTTTTAAAACTACTTTATTAAATTTCATAATTTTATTTCCATAAACACCAACCTATTTTTAATATATTATTACTCTTTAGAAACATATTTATTATAATTATTTTGCTATTTTGAAAAAAGTTTATTAGATCTTTAATTATTTATATAATTATTGTTTTTTTTTGCTATGAAAAAATATTCATTTTTTAAATATTTTTAAAAAAATAGAGTTTTCGCGGGTGAGACAGGGTTGGGCCCGGAGACCCGTCTCCATTGGGGACGAGGTTGGGTGCTCAATTTTCCCCCTAATATGGTTTAGAGGCAGGTGCATAGAAGCGGAGATGGAGATGGAGATGCTTAAATCCGCCCTGCCTCGTTGCCATGTCTACATACATGTAAGAATATTGATAAAAATATGGAAACTAGTCAGGGATGTGGTTTTTTTTTTTTTTGGAGTGTGAGTAATTTTATTAGTTTATCTCTTAATTAATAAGCCCAACCTAGGAGTTTCTAAAGTAAGTAGTGTGAATAAGTCTACAATCTTTTACAATTGCACTTAAATTAGAGGTGTTTAGCTCTCTACTTTTTAAACTTATCCACCACATATTTAGAATCTAGTTCAATATCCACATTAACCAGATGCAATTTTTGTAATGATCAAGACAATTTATATAAACTAAGGTTCTTGATCTTGGGTTAGGAATTTTTTTCTCGCCATATAAGGTGCCACATACCATGAACACAAAGGTATTTCGTGTCAATGGCTTCATCTACACAATAATGATAAACATTTTTCACCAAGTATACACCATTTTGCTCGTGTTTCCACACAACCTTGTCTTCAATACTGATTCAGAGAGTATAGTTTGAAAAATCTTAGTGGAAGCTTCATCCCCTAGTAGATCATGAACCATTCCAAATCACAAGCCTTCATATTAGTTATCATGAGGTCAGAAAGCTCTGATGTCATTGAAGGACATATCCAAATTTGATGCTGAATTAAATATGCATGGACCCGTCATGTAGTCAATTTTGCTACCAAATAGGCATATTATAACCGGAACTAATACTCCATTGAACGCACCTTCATGAACCTCAAATTTTGCACTCTATATACTCCTCCATACATAACTTTGATAGTGACCAATGCTTGCTTCAAGAGAGCCACTTCTAGGAAAATATTTAGCTTTGAATATTCTCATGACTAATTAGCTTCTTGGGTCTGACACTAATTTCCAGCTCCAATCTTGTTTACTAATTAAACCCAAACCATCATAATTCTTGTGCATATATATTTTATGTATTCCATTTGGTAGTGTTCTATTATGACCCGCCCACCAAAACGAGCTCATCATTTTTCCCATTCTCATCGCTAAGTGAGGAAGGGATGAGAAAGATACTCATGATATAAGATGAAATAGCTTGCAAGATACGCTTAATAAGAATTTCTCTACCTAGTTGAGATAGATTTTTGTTGCTCCAATAATTGACTTTTTTTCTAGACTTTATCCTTAATAAAAGTAGCTTATCTGCTTCTTCCAATCATAGAAGGAAAATCAAGGTACTTTCCAATCCCCAAAACTTTCTGGACACCAAAAATATTTGTAATGGAGGTTTTGAGATCTTGTTGAACATTTATGCTACAATATATTTTTATTTTTTAAAATAGATGGCTTGTCGTGACGTGTTTCATAAGTGAATAAAATAATTTTCATTGTTATAGAGCTTTGTTTTCTCCTGCTTTGGAATATAAGAAATATTCTTCTACATAAAGAAGATGAGAAATAATCGGTGCATTCCTGCAAATTTTGGTCCCATGAATATCTCATTTTCTCTTAACCGAGATACAAGTGTTGAGAGATCCTCTAAACAAAGAATAAATGTGTATGGTAATAATGGGTCTCCTTGATGAAGGCCTCTACTAGGATTAATAGGACCAACTGGATCTCCATTGATAATAACTAAATAATCAACAATCTCTACACACAGCATAATCCAAGCAATCCACTTTTGTGAAAAGCCCGTCACTACAATTACATCTCAAAGATACTCCTAATCAATTGTGTCAAGAATATTTACACAGAGATATCTTTTTTCACAAGTTATATAAAAAAAATTGAACAAACAAGTTATATAAAATTAATTGTAGATAGACGAAATGACAATAGTCATGAAAAACCCACATACACAAGTAGAGGAGTTGAGATTCAAACTTCAATCACAATGTCCGACCTGAACGGATCTAAGTAGAGTGGTTTGGGGGCAACTTCCCACACTACTCTTCCGATTATATTTGTTAAATCTTTGATATTTTAATGATTGACCCCCCTTAAAATAATAGATTATCCTCATTAAATGAAAATTTACACATTTAAATTACATTTGAGATGAAATTTTGAATAATTTCTACCATATTTTTTAAGGGTCATGTTAACTTGTGTCCTTAGGGCACAAGTTAAGGAGCTTAAAAAGGAAATTAAAAATAAATTTTATATTGAAAGTTTAACTTTTGCAACGTTTGAGACATTGAAGGCACACGTTCTAAGAAAAACTTTCTACATTTACCTTCTTAACTTATGCCCCAAGGGCACAAGTTAACATTTCCCATTTTTTAAATATAAAGACACGTAAAGAACAATTTTAATTTGTGAATGTTGACGTGTCTTTAATTTTTCTAATATATAATAGAATAGTGTTTATAATCTTGAGTATTTTGCTCAATGATAATGATGTTGTTATTACATCACTTTTGTATTGTTAGAAAATTTTTATAAATATTTATCATATAAAATTTTGCCCCCGCAAGTCAACATTTCTGGATCCGTCACTGTCCGACCTAACAATTTCGGTATTTTACCAGTTGAGGTAAGATTTATCGACAGTTATATCAATATTCTATGTCTCATATTATCAATATTTTATATTTAACATATTATATTTTAGGAACTAATATTTTCTTTTTACCAATTTTAAGAAATAATATTATCACACGACACAGGGTTGATTTTCTATTCAATATCCATCTAAACCTTTTTACGTGCATAAGTATGTAATTTTATATTGTTTGAGTTTTGCATATTTTGGATATTTTCTATGGATAGAAGAACATTCCTGTCATGTCATTCATTTGCACCATTCTTTATCCACACATATAGATAGTTTTATGGTATTAATATAATTTTTTAAATGGCTCGTATTGGATGAGTCATGAGATATGACACGAAAATATATTTAAGATCTTACTGTGATTCAATTGTTTATAGTTCGGTTACAGTCAGTCATCTATGTTTTAAGTTAGTTTTTTGTGAAACTTATTTATTTACTTAAATAGTATTTAAAATATTTATTACAAATTGTTTAGAAACTTACTTTTAATTTTTGCATAATTTTTATGTATTCTTCTACATTATTCACAATTTTATTAAAGTTTCACATTTGGATATTATCTACTAATACAACAACATTCTTGTCGTGTCATTCTTTTGCACCATTATTTATCTACGTAGATAGTTTTATCGTTTGAATAAGATTTTTTAAATATTTATGTATTGGATGTGATATGACATGACTATATATTTGAGGTCTTACTATGATTCAATCGCTTATGATTCGGTTACGGTCAATTGTCTAAGCTTTAATTTAACTTCTTTGAAAACTTACTTATAAGTTTTGTATAATTTTTATGTATTCCTTTACATTATAGTCACAATTTTATTTAAGTTTCACCACAAAAATTTATTTAAAAGTGATTTCAATAATTGCAAAGTAGGTAGTTATCAATATTTTTAAAATGGTGAATTTATATTGTTTTATTAAAAAAAAATTGAACAGTTCAATATTTTTCATATTGAACTATATAGTTAGTTAATTATATGTTTATAAGTGGAGGTAGTTCTTACCTTACATGTCATTTGGAATGGTTGAGTTAGACCGAACTCCAAAGCTCAAAAAGATATCAGAGTCTATCTAATATCTATTGGACCACTTACTATAAGCTTTTCGCTATTCTGGCACTCATATTACTATCTAGATTGTATATGATATCACAATATATCTCGACGTTGCCTCGTGCGATCCTGCCTAGTCGAGGCAGTCATGCTCATCATATAACTCAAATGCGGCCAATTTGTGTGTCCACATCTAAAATGTTCACAAATTCAAAGAGAAATCAACAATTTTGCAACCTTGAACGTATTTCAAGTTTTAAAAAACTAAAATGCCATACAATATTTTTTCGGTTTTAAGAATCCGAGCGAAACCAATATCCCAAAAGAAAATCACAAATCAAACACCAAATATTTGATTAAATGAGAACTAATTAACCTTTTATTTAGTGGTTGAAAACGTATCAAATGTCATGGATTTGAGCAACTTAACTTAAAATATGACACAATGTAGCAAAATTTAAATTTGGGAGGTTTTAGGTTAAAAAAAAAGAAAAAAAAAAGAGAGACTTTACTACTTTAGAAATGAGAGAAAGAGGTTATGGATGTCTTTTATATTGACATGCTTTGAATCCTATCCTATAATTATAAAATCTAAACGAAACAAAAGTGAAAAATTTGTAGGGTGAAGCAATAAGAATTTAACTAAAATTAATGTAAAATTTATAGCCACTTGCTAGTAATAAACACGAAAAGATTAACAACCATTTATTGTGGAATTTTGACTATGATTGTTGCAAATGCAATGGTACCATACTACACCATTTAAGAATTGTGTTGGGTTAAACTCCAAAGTCTCAATACTACCATGTTAACGATGAGTAGGTGACATGCTCTCTCTTGATGGACCACCACGTCCACCCTACAATACATCCCACTAAACCCTACTCAAATTAAAATAATAAGTAATAACTGTCCTACACCAAAAGTAGAAAAAATATATTTATGACATAAAAAATGAAAGAAAGTTATGAAGGAATGGTCGTTATGAGGGCAAAAATGTCCTTTTAATTTAGTGTCAGAAAACTGAGAAGTTCTGACGAAAAAATCATGATAGAGCATTGACGTATCAGTTTTGTGAAAAATCGTCGCCGTTAAAGGGAAGGATATAGGGGTTAGATACAAGACGCGTGGTAAAGAACGAACCATATTGATTGCAAAAGTCTGTGGTGGGTCATTGCTTTCTATTGTCGGCAAATTTGTTTTTACTATATTTTATTTAGTATCAGATTTATTTACTATGTTTTTTGCATCATCAATAAATATATGATTTAGTTTAGTACTATGTAGTATAAAATTACATGTGTTCTTTTAGAGAAAAAAACAAGTGAGTTAATAAAAACAACTTGAGAAAGTAATCAATAATAGAATCTTAGTATTTATTAGATAATAAGATCTTAATTAAAATCTATAAAACCTATTTTTTTTTGTTGAATTTGAGTGGTTGGGGTTTGAACCCAGACCTTATATATATTTTGTATTATCTTTATTAACTTAATTAAACTCACCAGAACTATAAAACTTTCTGGTTTAAGATGATGCGTGACCGATGGTAAAAAACGTATCAGTTTTGTCTTTCAGTTACTCCATCTCCTTTCAGTTTGTCTAATCTAATAATTATAATTATGCTTTAGTTTTTAAGGATTTTCTTGTTATGTTTCTTTTCTTATGTTTTATTGTTATTTTTAATTTGTTTTAAATTTGTACTCAACATGTTTGATGAAATGTTTGAAAGTGACTTTTTAATCGGTATCGTATTTTGAGTAAGAAACTTATTGTGGCTATCATGGTGTTTAACATTCTCTCAGCTGTGTAAAAGACTTGTCAACATATGATTAAATTGGTCATTTCAAAGTGCACCCGTTAAAATTAAGAGTTTGGCTTTTAATTTACTTTTTATTTCTGAAATTCCTATGTATATTAATATGATGTATTTGACTAACACTATTAAAAAAAGAAATATGATGTATTTGACTTTCAAAACGTAGATAGAGAATCTCTCAATTCGTATTCAATTTGTTTGTACTCTTATTTTAGCATTTGAATAAAGTTTATTTTGTCATAGAAAAAAATTACTTCTTTCAATATTTAAAGATAACAAAAAAAATTATAACTAAACGGATCTTCTTCTTTTTAGAGGACTAACAAGATCTTCTCGCAATATTTTTTTTTAAAAAACGTAAACTTAATTAATCCCTAAATTAAAGTAAAGTTAATTATAGTGAAAAGGTTATAAATAGTATAAATGAATTAAGGTTATTATGAACATTCATATTTATTTTATAGTCGAACTTCGGGTTAACACTACCCCTTCAGCCCTTCCACTAAAACAAGAGTGTTAAAAAAAATGAAAGTGGATAGAATTAAACTAAACAATACACCTAAATTTATTGTTTTTTATCAATTTTTCTTCATAGTACAAAATCTTTTTAAGAGGTTGATTTCTGATCGTATACGAAAAAATATTGGTTGAAAGAGATCAATCCTTTAAATGGGCTTGAGTACCTTGAAGAGATTAGTCTACACAATTGTTCGTGAAGGATATCTTTGGTTTACCCAAAAAAAAAATCCTATTAATTTTAGGGAACTCAAAATTTGTATTAGAGGAGGATTTTAGAGGGTTATATGAATTTTTTGAATTCATTCTATGTTGTTACAATATGCTTAAAATTAAAATTATATTAATATAAGCATTAATTTTAAAATAGTTTTTCTAAAATTGTGAAAAATTTCTCTATTTTTTCCATTCCTCCAAACTCCCAGATAAAGCCCAAAGGTAACCATAACCAACCACCGAACTGCCATATGTCAACTATCAACTTGAAATCCAGTCTCAATATATAACCTCATCAAAACCATTTTAGTCGTTGCTTCTAAGACCCCTATATGTCTCGTTCTGCTTTGGTCTTATTGTTTAGGAGATACGAACGGCTGAGTTTTAAGAGTTATGTTTTGAATCAGTCATTTTATATGTCATAATAGTGAGATTGTACTTTCATTTATACTTTTACACTCAACCTCATACCTCTCTCAAACTTTGTGATTTTTGTGTGATTTTGGGGTTTCTTCATCATAATCCTTCCATGAAATACACTCAACCTCATACCTCTCTCAAACTTTGTGATTTTTGTGTGATTTTGGGGTTTCTTCATCATAATCCTTCCATGAAATAGGGTCATTCCCACTCTTTAAACTTAGAAGGATCATTTACATTTTGTTTCTGTTGTTTTTTTTTTACTAGTTAAATATAACATTCAAGAAAGAACTCATGAACCATAATGTATATGAGTCGGGGAGTTACGAACCAAACCACTATGTTTTTGGACAATTTTTTATTTTTGTAAGATGTTTTAGTATCTAACTGTTTGATTTTTTAATTTATTTGTGATATATACGTAGATATGGTTGAATCTCCCATTGTTTCAAAATCAGATCTTGAGAATTACTTTATTGATAATGTGAAATATTTTGTCCCTCAAACGAAATATGAAGATTGAGAAGAGTTGATTAGCGGACTTGGTGTCAGGCAAAAAAGACAAGATTTACTATAAAAACAAATAAATCGGATTGTGGTTTTGGACGCAGGAAATAATTTTTATATTGGGTTGTGAAAGAGATGGTTAATATTATGGAATTAGAAGTTGAAATGAGAAGACATAGGTTCAAGGAAATGTGGATGTCCATTTAGGTTGCGTGTTTATTTTAAGGCATCAAAACAATGGAGTCTAGTGTTGTTTATGGATTGCATAATCAAAAGATTGAGTTAAAGTTAGAAGGTCATATAACGAACGGTTGTTTAAATGCGGAAGAGACAAAGTTTGACAATGAATAATGTGCAACCAAAAATTATTTTGTCGACTTTGAAAGATAAAAGGGAAAACAATTTAACAAATACAAAACAAATTTACAATACACGTCAACTATATAAAAAGACTATCAAAGGTTCGAGAACATAGTTGCAGCAATTGTTAAAGTGTTTTGGATCAACAAACAAACAACCTCTAAAAATGATCAACAACCCCTAAACATATTATATTTCATCAACAATGTATACAATCCTATAGTTCAAAAAAAAAAAAAAAAAAAAAAGTGAGTGATGTT
>Ga0228710_1006849_pt1 | contig 17083 bp, 14 predicted proteins | sample MedpolnodulmetaG_FD_177995 | JGI IMG/M metagenome (GOLD analysis project Ga0228710, IMG submission 177995) | Root nodule microbial communities from Medicago polymorpha collected in Santa Monica, California, United States - pink nodules | ecosystem: Host-associated > Plants > Roots > Nodule... | reverse complement strand
GGTTAAACCGGTTGAAAAACCCGAACCCCTGAAAGCAATAAAACCCAAAAAAAACCGAGAAAATGGTCCACGACTAAACTCGACCCGCAGAGAGAGATAGAGAAACAGATATCGATTGTGTTTATTGATTCAAACACAAAGATGAACACGGAAGACGCATCTCCGGCAGCCGCCATAACACGGTGGAAATTCGAAGCATCACGGCGGTATCAACACATTCTCGACAAATCAACGCCGCACGTCGGTCAACGATGGCTGGGTTGCCTTGTTGTTGCATTGGTTTACGTTCTTCGCGTTTACATCGTGCAAGGCTTCTACGTTGTTTCATACGGTCTTGGCATTTATATCTTGAACCTTTTGATTGGATTTCTTTCGCCTCAGGTTGATCCCGAGATTCTTGATGCTGATAATGGTCCTTCGCTTCCCACTTCTGGTTCTGATGAATTTCGTCCTTTTGTTCGTCGTCTTCCTGAGTTTAAGTTCTGGTAATTTCTAGGGTTTCAATTTGTTGATTGAATTGAATTGTTCTTGTTATGAAATTAGAGTTTGATAGGAATTTTATTGAATATTGTTAATTAGTTAAATGAAATGGTTTGGGTTTTCTCTGTTAATTGATTGGTTACTTGATTTGAGTAAGGAAAATCTAATTGTGTAAACAAATCTGAAACTGGCACATCAAATATGTGATTGTGTGACTTGAATTTGGTGATGTGATCTCTCGCATATGGATCTTCTTCAGCATTATGCTGACTGAAAGAATGGTGAATCTGATTAATTGTAGTTGCCACAACCTAAATCCAGACCCTAATTTTAAGGGGTATCATTCATTGGTAGCATCTTTAGCTTCAATGTTTATTGATGTCATGCTGGCACTCAAGAGTCGATAATAAAAAAACCATTTTTTGCGAATAATACTGCAAATCAGTGTTGTCGATTGTGGACTGTGGAAAATAGCGGTTTGTTCAAATTCCGCTACGCAGCAGTGCTACAGCGCTGCTAAAGCCAGTATTTCACAATATTTTGTACTAAATAGCCTATCGCGGAACAATAGTGATATGTTCAAATTCTGCTATGCAATAGTGCTATAGTTTCGCTACATCCGTAGTTTAACAACTCTGCTGCAAATACTGACTTTGGCACTGTGGCTAAAGAGCAAGTATCTTGAAGGTGGTTCAGTCAAATCTATGGGATGCTGTCTTAGTGCTAATAAGTCAGCCTAGGCTAAGAACATGGACCCTCCCTTTTGCTGGTGCAGCTAAGCTTCACTTTAACTGTTTTAATGTTTTCTTGCTAATCTTTAAACTCACCCTCAATTTCATCTCCCACACTTGTTGTAACCGTTAAATGTTTGTGAAGTAGACGTTTGTGTTATTTTCCAACACCTAGTTATCCAAAGAAACAAGTTTACAAATTCTTTGGGATTGAATACCCTAGGTTTCCGATTCTTTGGTATTCTTTGATGTTTACCATTATTCTTGAAGTTACTGATGCTGTGTGTTATTTACAGTGATATTTGCTCTACAAAAACTGTAGGATTATCTGAATAAGATTGTGCCATGTGTGGAACTGAAAGGATAGATAATGTGAAATTAGTTAATGAGTTTCATCTGTCAGTTCTTTTCTGATAAGAATCTAGGTTTTCTTTAACAATTTATGAATTGTTCAAAATGCCAAAAGTAAAAATTAGAATTATATTATGTGACAATTAGAGTTCTGGAAAGAGATCTTGATGGACAGAATAATCTTTTTAAGTTTCTTATGCTTGTCAGTGTCTCTCCCTTTCTGCTTGCTTTGCTTTGCTGTATTCACTTTATTACTGCATGAAGCTAATATCATTTTTTAACATAAAAAAATATTCCATTTGGACTTTATTGCTCTTCGGGTTTTGTGCTTTGAAGCTATAGAATTAGACTTGGTTTCTTATTTACATAGGAAAAATGGTTTCCTCTGTGAACAGGTACTCAATCACGAAGGCATTTTGCATTGCATTTGTGATGACTTTCTTTAGTGCATTTGATGTCCCCGTGTTCTGGCCAATACTCCTCTTCTACTGGGTGGTCCTATTCACGCTTACTATGAGGAGACAGATAGCTCACATGATCAAATACAAATATGTACCATTCTCGTTTGGAAAACAGGTAAATTTATATTTTCATTCATGCAAAATAGTTTTTATAGATATTGTGTGACTATTAGTAAATTTAGATTTTTTATATGATTACATCTTTGTTTCGGATGATAAATATTTGGTTTGTTTATTTTTTATTTTAGCGCTATGATCGGAAGAGAGCATCAGCAGAAAGCACTAGCCTTTCGGACAACTGATTTTTCAGGTTGATTGAAACTTCGTTTACTTCATTTAAATCACAGTCCCACATGTAGCTTGAGTAAATTTTGGCAGCTGGAGCACATGAAGATGTGATGGCGTCCGAGAGAGGTTACTTTGTGTCTTGTGTGGACAACTGGACATCAAAATCCTAGTTAAAAAATTGTTAGACTTTAGACTTCCTCGCTGTTTTTTAAACTCTAGTAAAGGATTTAAACTTGGGGGTGAGATATTGGGTATTATATCGGTTCTTTATCTCAATTCATCTAGCTTTATTTTCTATATCTGTATAGGTGGGCAAATGCATCTTATTCTTGAGTTCTTATTCAAATAATAAGTTTTAGGTAGCTTAAGTAGAGTAAATCCCCTTCAGTATTTGCAATGTCCTTGTATTGATGTATCTCTTGAACTGTTTCCCTTTTGACTTTTGAGGAAATCTCTTTTCTGAAGCCTACACACTTGTTTTTTTTTTCTTCCCTCTGATGCAAGGTAAAATTGATAGTGATCTTTACTTTTCTTTGACTGAGCGATTTTTCCGCACAACATATGAAAGCTTTAATGCAACAGTAATTTGGTTGATCAGTAAGTAAGTCATGGGACTTGTCTCCTGAAAGTAGGTTTATTGGTATACTATTTACTCAGGAAATTTACCTAGCAAACTTGAGGTTGAAATTATCTAGGGTGAAATCAGTCCAAGTGTAGTTCTAGGAATTTGTAAATAAAAAAATGAATTAATCTATTGAAAGAAATTGGAGAAAAATAAATAATGAAATGTAAGGAAGCACAGATGCATCTGCTTAGAAAAACCCTCCTAGACCTGATGTGGAAACTTGCATTATGCAGCTATAGATCTTGCTGTCCAATCTGATTAATTGGTTTATATTTTGAAATGTATTTCACAGCAGATTTGGTGAGTTGAAAGAAATGTGAGGGATATCAATTTAATCGCCAATTTGTTTAACATTTGCTTTTAGAACTGAAGGGAATTTGGGTTCTTGGGTTCTCTTAGAAGGGGCGTGTCTAAAACTTCAGCTGTATGTAATAAAAGTAAACAAGGACCTTTCTTCAGCGTGAGAAAATATGATTTTGAGTAAATTGATCGTGTAAAATTGATTTTGGAAAAAAATAAGTTGAAGGAAAAATAATTTATATTTGAATACATTAATTTAAAAGTGAGTTGAACAATAAATTTGAGTGTAAAAATCAATTTTAGAATTAGAAGTTACAGTTGTTCAAAAGAATTAGAAGCTACAAGTATAATCAATTCTAGATGCAAAATCGTCTATGATAGAGAAACCAAACATTTCAAACTTTTAGAATCAATTTTGACTCCTTCAAAAGTGACCCTTTTTTTTTTTTTAAGAAGTCTAAAGATGATCGTGTGAATTGATTATGTAAAATTGATTATGGATAAAAGTAAGTTGAATGTAAAGTGGTTTATGTTGGATGTATTTATGTAAAAGTGGAATTAACAATAAATTTAAGGCTAAAACCAATTGTTGAGACCAAAATCTTCAAATACTAGCTTAAAAGTAGAATTAATTCTACAAAGAAAATTAATTGCCCTTTAAATTATCCAAACATAATAAAATCAATTTTTACAACTTTTGCGTCCTTATTAAAATCAATTCTTACAGCTTTTGGCATCCTTAGTGATCCTTATTGCATTCAAGTGTGCTAGGTTGAAAACTTAACACTACGGGATCAACACAAGCATCACTGTGTCCACCATTCCAAGGAATTCTTTGATTGTACCATTTCCACCAAATCCATCGTGCTTTATTTGATCCAAAGATCAATCTCACCACATAAGAAGATGCAATGTAGGGAAAGATCGAGGGGGCGATAAAGTGCAAGAGAAAGATTTATGATGGCGAGTGGAAAATTTCGGGAATGAATTCTTTCAATTTTGTTCATTGATCTCTACCTTTAAAATTTATTTTTAATTAAATTATTTTTTTCTCCTTTATAATGAAGGGTGAAGATTTCAATGGACCCTCGAGTTGAATGGGAGTATCCATTTCTAAATATTTTAATGAGCAGTCGCACATCATATGTTGTGTCTTTAATTGATCCAGCGGTAGGAATATATTTTGCACAATGCAACACTAATATCACTTGTGCACGTCATAGTAAACATGATCTATGTTGCTTTTTAATAAATTCCTATTTTCTATTTTCTTCTATACGAAGTAAGTTACTTTGTTAAAATTGGCCTAGCTTTTTTTTTTTTTTATGGAGAGGAAGAGCTTTGCAAAAGTTGGTTAGGTTCACGTAAGTGGATTCACACCTTTTGGTTAATGGTTAAGAGATCAAGGTGGCATTTAGCTTGGACCCATTGAAGTATTGGTCCATGATGGAACAATTTTTTCAACCTTAGATTAGATCATCCCAGCAATTCTTATCATAGTCCATCCACACCAAATCTAACTCATCAACTTCATCTCTCTCCTAGCAATCTCTCTCTTTCTGTCTCATTGCAAGCGCTATCTCTCTCTCAAAGTGGCTGAGCTTATTACAAATGTATAAAAGCTTAATATTAATAATCAAAGAGATTGAAATTATTATGAACCATAAAGAACCTCAACTCACAAACAAACCCAAAGAAACCAAAACCAAATTCATAACATAATTCTAATTCTCTGCTGTAATTAGCTCGGCTTCAAATCAAAGCTTCCAATCATTTCCATTGTTTCTTTTACATGAAAAAATTCAAAACCCAAAAACCACTACCAAGCAAGCTAAGTATAAGAGTTTGCTATTATTTTATTTTGTTGGTACAATATGAGTTTGTTATTTTTAATATAATTTTATCTAATCTAGTTTATAATTTGATTAATTAATGGAAGACGTAAAAAATTAATGAAGGCATCTGTATGAAAGAAAAAGACAGAGAGAGAGAGAGTGTAAATAGGAGTGATAGAGTTGATGAGTTTGATTTGGTGTTTATGGACCATGATAAGATTTAGTGGGTTGATATGATCTAAGCATTGAAAATACTGGTCCATCATGGACCAATATCATGATGGGTTCATTTTATACAGAACCTTAATGGAGATTTTACAGCTATTTTCTGATAAAAATGTATGATATTGTCCCGTAAATCTACTTTGTAACCATAATTAAAAAATAAACGCAAAATGGTGATTTTTTTTAGTGCTCGTAGTATTTTTTTTCTTTCTATAATTTGTAATGAAGTACCAATTTTTCATATAGAAGAACAGCGGTGCAGGGTGTTGACAAAGGTCTATATAAATCCACAGTATAACTAGCACGTTGAAATCAATTCAAATTAAACATTGAAATCAAATATAGTACATTGATTAAAGTGTCGCCATACCTTGAAGGTTTGGGGAGTATGAGAAGTTACAAGATAAATGCTTTAGGATTTTTAAAGTATAGCTCATTTATTTTATATTTTAAGAGGTTCAAATGTAATTCCAATTAAAGAATTGAAAAGCTTGTTTTGATAAAAAAAATTATATCAAGATGCATTTTTTACCATGTACTTTTACTGGAATATAAAACATGTAGTAATATCTTTCGCTACCGCCTTAAATTAACAATTCATGGATGTAGATGGATATCCATGGATGTGGATAGTGTGATATTTGTGTCCGCTCCGCTAGATAAATATGAAATCCATACTCTATCCATATCCGTGCGGATATCCGTTTAGCGAGTAATCCGTGGATTTTGAAGTATCCGCGGGTTTATACAGATATCCATGGATAACATTTATAAAAATAAAATAAAAAACTTTTTTTTTTTTTATAGCTAAAATTTAGAAACAAAGGTTTTTCACATGCATTTTCTTTTCTTTCTAGCAAAACATAATATTCATACGTTAGAATAACAATAAAGATCATTGACTCAACAAAAACATAAATAAAGTTTCTTACATTTTATATAAATAAAGTTATTTGATTTAACAAAAATATAAGTAAAGCTCATCATATTCAACAAAAACAAAGTTCTTGCTTCAACAATCTCAACCACTTTCACTTCCTTTTCAAGGAGTGTAATAACTGATAATACTCACAATACCTAGGTGTTTTCTTAGGAAGTGGAATGATATTGAGGTTATTTATGTAATTTACTCGGTTTAATAGCGGACATGGATATCTGCGGTTGTGGATACCATTCAATCCGCATCCGTATCCATTAATTAGCGGGTAGTTAAAAAAATTCATTTATTTTATCCATGGATATCCATTAAGGTATCCGCTCCGTGTCCGTGGCGGATTTTATTCGCGAATATCCACGGATGCGGATTTTTTTGCCATCCCTATATAACATGACATGTAAATTATTGGTTTTGTATATTACAACATTTAGGAATGCCCCTGCACAGGGAAGCCAGACCGCTGTCATGATTGTTGACTAACCTTACAAAACCAACACAAGACTTTTTTAATGTGTTTTGTTCTCGCACGTTTTTTAGGAAACTTCTGAGAAGATCACTTATCTCAAAATTGCTCCAAGTCAAGCAGACTTAACTCTTATAGTATGAAATACCAAATAGAATTCACATCTTGTAGGTATATGTAATAATCTTTATACACCCTCCTTCAATACCTACACAGTCGTATGATCCTCTTACTCCGATGTGATTTAATTTATGCGTCTCCTGACAAAATTGGAATTATGGACTCATTATGGTGAAGGGACATTATGTTATTTGGAAAAGTGGTTGAATGTGAATTGAACTGGTTCAATAAGTGGTGAGTAGGGTGTTGGAAAGAGGAGGTAGTATATCTTCTTGGAAAGACACTTGGTTAGGAGATCAATAACTGAAAATGAGTTTTTCTCATTTGTATATATGTGCTCAAGATAAAGATAAAAGTGCTGCTAGTAAAGGGAGTGCCGTCAAATTCAAAATGGGAATGGAAATTTTGTGGTAAATAAAAGAGAAATGATATTTGTAGAATAATTTTTGAACAACTTTCTATCTCATACTCATATTATCTTTTTATTCTCTCTTTATTTTACTCTCTCTTTTGTTTTTGACCAATGAGAAGAGAGAACAATAAAATTGTCTAAAAAGTTGTACTAAAATAGTTGTTCAAATATCATTACACTAAATAAAATCTAATTTGATTCTTATTCCTTTTCTTACGTGTTCTCATCACAACCATTAAATTAACACCTTTGATCATAATATCTTAATCATTAGGCGCAATTACCTCTTATAAATAGAACCAAACAAATAAAACGAGAAAGATTAATGGTTAAAAAATATTAGCTACTAAATGTTTTCTTATCTATGTAATAGATCATATTGCAATATATTATCTTCTCGATTGTTTATGACCCGGGCGGTAGCACGGGTAAAAGTTCTGTAAAAGTTCTGGTTAAATTAACACCTTTGACCCTTTTACAAAATAAAAAACACTACATTAATTGTTTTTTTTTTGTTTGTAAAAAAACACTATGTGCTCACATATGCACTAATGAGCAAAGAAAAAAAAAGTGTAGTTTGACATATTACAATTTAAGGCACCAATGATCAATTAATTAACATTTCATTATGACAAAAATGTCATATAAGATAGATGAAGTTTTTGGCAAAATAGTTTTGCAACAACACACGTACTTTTGGCAAAACAAGGACACGGTTTTGGCACTAGCCTTTGAAGCAAAACCACCTCTTGTCTTTTCATTTATGGACAAACCAAGTACGTGTGGCTGTAAAGGTGTAAGAGAAAGAGATTGATAAAAAAAATTTATATCATACAACTTTATTTTTGTGGATTTTTGTTTAGAAATTATAATTAATTATTAATTTTTTAATGTCAAGATATAATTCGATCACTAATGGATTAAAATACTGACCCAAAATAATTGAATCATTTGATCATTTTAATGTGTCCTAAAGACACATGTTAATATGACCCAAATTTTAATTATAAATTTTTTTTTTAATGTCAAAAAAAAATAAAATTTGTTGACTAGAAAAAAAAACTAGACGTCATAGTTAACTTATGAACAATTTTTTTAAGTAAACTTAAATTTCAATTAATTTTGTCTATTGAATATTAATATCCAACAAAACTCTACTGTATAAAAACAATTCATACTAGTAAAAAAAAAACAATTCATAACATTATTGGTGAATTAATTAATAAAAGAAGAGCAAATTGTCACTTTTGTCTCTGACTCTGCACCTCGCTGTCACATGGGTCTCTGACACAAGATTAAATACTAAATAGTCACTGACTCTACACTTCCGTTATCACTTTAGTCCTTAGCGTTTAATAATTTTATTATGTGTGTCACATTTTGTTTTTACAAGAGAAAAAAGTCACATATTAGTGTATATTTTTTTTAGGAATTTAAGGATGATATTTAGGGATTTGAGAGATTTAGGGAATTAAAAGAATTCTACTTTCACTTTAGTCCATGTGATAAACTTAATAGAATTATTTAACGTCAGAGACTAAAGTGATACCGGAAGTGCAGAGTCAGAAACTTCTTTGTTTTTAATCCTGAGTTAGCAGAGACCTATGTGGTAGCGAGATGCAGAGTCAAAGATTAAAGTGATAATTTGCTCCAAAAAAAAAATTCTACCGAATCCTTTTGAAATTTTTATAAATTTTAATTAATTAATCTAACGAAAATGAAAGAATTTGTCTATGACACCACAACCGCCTTCTCTACAAATAGGACAGCTTTTTGGAGTATTAAGTTTCATCATTGAGAGAGCTTTTCATAGTCCAAGAAAATTAAGATAAGTAAACACACTAGAGATATGGCTGCCAATGATGAAAAGAAAGAGCAAAACAACCCCATCGAACACAAGCATCTCCCTCACGAAACTATCCTTAAGAGTGATGCACTACATCAGGTATATATATCTACTATTCTTTTCCTTCTTCTACCGTAAAATCTTGTTCGAGATCTTTATAACTAGTTGCAATATATATTTTTTTGAAATATAGTTGCAATATATTTTTGTCAATTACTAAGTCTTATATTCGGTAATTTAATTAACACTTCTGTTCTGCTTTGTAATAAAAAAAAACCTTGTATTGTGCAGTATATACTTGAAACAAGTGTGTTTCCAAGAGAACACCCATGCTTGAAGGAGCTTAGGGAGATGACCCTAAAGCACCCTAAGTAAGACCATAGATCTCTCTCACACACACTCTCTCTCCAGTGATTTTTGTTGGGGTTATGAGAACAAGTGCCCTTAAGGCAAGGACACTTGTTAAGGTTTCTAAAAAAAAGAAAAGTTATGAAATTTGATGTAGAAAAAGTTGATTTTTAATCTTTCAATAAGTTGAATGCATAATTTTAAAGATAAAGTTGTTTTTTTGAAGAAACTAAGAAAAATCATATTAAAGCAACAAACAACTCCTCAAGCACAATGAGTGCTTAAGAGAGCTGCAAAGTTAAAGTTACACAAATGTCAAACCACAACCAGCCAGAAAAAGAAAAAAACTAACAATTACACAATCGCTTAAAGACAATGTAAATGATTCAGTCTCCAATCAGAGTAGTTAAAATCGAACAAGACGTAGTACGATTTCAACCACCAAAACGTTTGGAGTTTAACCTTTTTTGCAAGAGTCTCAAGCTGATCTGACTTGTTGTGGAAAATCCTTCTATTGCGATCTTTCCGGATAACAAAAAGAACCGAAATTCAAATAATAGTAAACGCATTCCTAGAGTTTTTGCAAAAACCTCCAAGACCACGAAACTGATGAGCATGAGTACTAGTGTTGCCATGAAAAGCTGAAACGAACACCAACCACTTTGAAATCAAAGGCCATAACCGACCATAAACGTCACACCGAAAGAACAAATGATTAATGTCTTCAGATTCTCCACATAGGGCCGCACAAGGAAGCTGAGTAGCATCAAAAACTCCTCTCCTAAGCAGATTGTCCTTAGTAGGAAGCCTATTTAAAAAGTGGCGTCATATAAAGATATTCACCTTCTACGGAACCACTTTAAGCCACAAGAAGCTATAAAATCCGTCATTAATATTGGTATCAATCGTCGTTAAGCAAGGATATGCTGATTTAAGCTTTTTTTATCAAATGTCCTTAAAACACTTGTTAACATTTCTTTTTTTTTAGACAAACTCACAAAACATTTTATTTTGAACCCCAACCCTTGCATATATTATGCATTGTTCCTATCAACTGATCTAAACTCACAAGGACAAAGACATTAATATATAATTAACCATTTGCAATTCCTGAAAAATGTTGATCGTGTTGTGAATTTGTTGAATGTAAGATTGTCGATAGAGTAAATATATAATTTATTAAATTGAATTATTATATAGGAAAATGCTAAAGAGAGTATTGATTAAGAGGAGAAATTTAGAAATGTTATATTGGGAAATGGTGAAAAGTGATAGATTTGATTTTTGAAAAGTTAAAAAATAGCTGAATTTAATAAGCATTTTTTATTTCCTTAACTAGTACTTTAAAGACGCTGGTTAGCATAACTCTCTTATATAATTATGTGTTGGAAGATTCTAAAGTTTTAAATGAATCTCCAAAGTTATACACATAAAGCTGTATTAATTAATTAATTAATCACATACACGATTGATGTTGTAAAACAGGTATATGATGGCTACACCCGGCGATGAAGGCCAGTTTATCAACATGCTTATTAAGCTCATTAATGCAAAGAACACAATGGAAATTGGTGTGTACACAGGTTACTCTTTGCTCTCCACTGCTCTTGCTCTTCCCTCTGATGGAAAGGTAAAGCTCCACCGCAAAATAATACACTCATCATTGCACTAGCACCCACACGATGATTGCGATTTTGGATTGTAATATAAAACATTAGCAGAAAACCAGTTAATTAAAAATCAACTCACATGTTAATTAAATATTAGTTAATTTAATTTAACTTTTTATTGACTCATGTGTCTCACTATTGAGTAACAAAATAAAAAAATATATCTCACTCCTTTCAAAAAAGAAAATATATCTCACTATTGTGTCATTTTATTCTATTCTTAAAACATCTACACAAATATTTGTGTAGTAAGATGTGATTTGATGCATAAGTTTTAAAAAAATTATGTTAACAATGTATATCAGTTGAACTCTTTTAATGTAATAAATAAATATAGTAACTGTGTTTCTTAATAAGTTATAGAAACTTGTTTTATAAGAATATTAAAATGAGTTTTTGAAATCGTAAATTAAATTAGGATTCATTTTAGACAATAATTTTGTTCATTTTGATTCTTAGGTTTCATAGATTTGATTCATTTTGTTAGGTATTGGCTTTGGACGTGAGTCGTGAATACTATGAACTAGGATTGCCAATAATTGAAAAAGCTGGAGTGGCTGACAAAATTGATTTTAGACAAGGACCTGCTCTCCCTCTACTTGATGAACTTCTTCAAGATGTACGTGCATTTATTGTCACCAATGTTATTTCATTATTTTTTATTTTATTTTACAAACTTAGAATACAAATTTATTATGATTCATTATATTGGTTGTTGATTAAATTTACAGGAACATAACAAGAGGACATTTGATTTCGTTTATGTGGATGCTGATAAGGATAACTACATTAACTATCACAAGAGGGTCGTTGAGCTTGTCAAAGTTGGAGGATTGGTTGCATATGACAACACCTTATGGAGTGGTTCTGTTGCCGCTCCATCAGATGCACCGATGACAGGTTATGTTAGGAATTTTCGTGGTCATGTGATTGAATTTAACAAACATCTAGCTCAGGATTTAAGGATTGAGATCTGTCAACTCTCAGTGGGCGATGGAATTACCCTATGCCGTCGCATCATCTAATTCTCCTCCGTGATTAACAGTTGTAAGTACATTATGAATTTGGCTTACGGAGTGTGTAATAATATTATAATATATGAACAGTGTGTTGTTAGCATTTCTCTTTATATAAAATAAATAAACACAGATAGATTGATAATACTCCACCATTCAAACTTGCTTGAGAAGTTAATGACAATACTCCACCATTCACATTTCATGGTCAAACATTATATTTCAAGCATGAATAAATTCACTAAAGGCATTAATATATACAATTAACCATTTGCAATTTCTGGAAAATGTTGATCATGTTGTGAATTTTTAAATGGAGAATTGTCCATCGAACTTTCTTTTTAATCAAAATTAATCAATGAATTATTTAATTAAAAATAATCACAGTTTGACCAAAAATTGTAAACTTTATTTATGAATATTATTTATGTTTGGTCAAATTGTAACTATTTTTAATTAAATAGTAGTAATTCATTTACCTTCCTATTGTATCAAAATTTATTATAGTAAATGTAAACTGTATCCGTTTATATATCTAATAAAGTCGTCAATGCCATCTCCTTCACACAAGTACACCATAGTATTTCACTTCTTTGGTGCAACCAGTAACCATGTCAGTAGCAAATGAAAAACCAAACATTAGAATTCTCATGGTGTCAATGGCATTACAAGGCCACATCAACCCTACGTTAAACTTCGCCAAACGCCTTATTTCAAAGGGTATCCATGTCACCATCGCTACTACAGAAGAAGCTCGCAACCGCATGCTCAAGCAAACTGACAAAAATTCCTCTGATTCAGGAATCAAACTCGAGTTCTTCTCAGATGGACTTAGCGTTGACTTTGACCGCTCGGATACAAAAACCTTTCTCTGACACTATCCAAGAAAAGGGTCCTCAAAACCTTTCCAAACTCATCACCAACCTAACCAAAAATGAAACATTTTTATGTGCAATTGTCAATCCATTTCTTCCTTGGGCTATTGATGTTATTTCTGAACATGAAATCCCATGTGCATTGCTTTGGATACAAGCCTCCGCTTTGTACTCAATTTACTATCGTTACTTCAAAAACACTGATTTGTTTCCCAAGTTGGATGATCCTAATGAGAAGGTGCAATTACCTGGGTTACCAATGTTAGAGGTAAAAGATCTTCCTTCAGTGTTGCTTCCTTCTAGTCCTCTTCATTATAAAGAACTTATGGCTTGTTTTATCAAAGCTTTGGATAAAGTGGAATGGGTTTTAGGTTCTTCATTTTTTGAAATTGAGGAAGAGGTAGTGAAATCAATGGATTCACTAACTCCAATTTATCCTATTGGACCATTGGTTTCACCTTTTCTATTAGGTGAAAAGGAAACAAGTAATGTTAGTGTTGATATGTGTAATGCTGAAGATTCATGCATAGGTTGGCTTGATAATAAACCAAATTCATCGGTTGTTTATATGTCCTTTGGTAGCTTGACTGTGTTGTCAAAAAATCAGATGGATAATATAGCTACAGCTTTAAAGAATAGCAATAAAAACTTTTTGTGGGTTGTTAAACCAGCTAATAATGAATTACCAAAAGAGTTTTTGAAAGAAACTCAAGGAAGAGGTTTGGTTGTGAAATGGTGTGCACAAGAGAAGGTGTTAATGCACCCTGCTGTTGCTTGTTTTCTAAGTCATTGTGGTTGGAATTCAATACTCGAGACATTGATAACTGGTGTGCCTGTTATTTGCTGGCCTTCTTGGATTGATCAACCAACAAATGCTATGCTTATTGAGAATGTGTTTAGGAATGGGGCGAAAGTGAATTATGGGGAAGAGATTGAGAGGTGTATTAGGGAGGTTATGGAAGGGCCTAATGCAGGTGAGATTAAGAAGAAGGCTATGGAAATTAAAGAGTCTGCAAGAAAAGCTTTGGAGCAAGGTGGTAGTTCTAGTAATAATTTCAATCAATTTATAAGTGAATTGATTGTTAAAAACAATTCAAGGGAATTGCAGAAAGCTTTAGATACAGAAGTAAATGTTGAGCTTAAGATTGATGGTGATGAAATTGAGGGTGATACAATTGATGAATCTCTTATCATTCCTCCTGCTCAATTCTACATAAAACAGTGATTCAAACTCACACTAACTAAGGCTCATGCTCAAAAAGCTCACCTGGGGTTAAATAGAAAATGTAACTGTGGGGACATTTGACTTTTTAGATAGCTTTTGGTTCTTGTGCCCCATTGATTTTATATTTATCTTTTCGATTAATAATGCTAGCATGCATATGTGCTACTCTGTCCAATTTACTAATGCACTTCAATCAGTCTAAGACTTTTGGTACCTTAGGCGAATTAATAAAGTTGTGCCAGTTTAGTTATTCAAATGTCTTTTTAGAGATCCGCTTCATTGTAAGCACTGTGTGCTTTGAGATTTGATCCTTAATACAGTCGAGATGATTGCTAGATACTTCTCGTTGAGTATCATCTAGAGGATTGATGAGGCTGTATGATTGTTGGCATTCAGGTCGTTCACAAGATCATCTGGTTCAGACGTTTTAGCCAATTTCTTTCAGTGCTGATGATTAGAGTGACACTTAAGCACATATGATGTTTTTAGCACTGCGTAACCTTTTCATTTCAATTATTCAGCTCAATATGAAACGCTGCACAATATGTAATATTAGAAAGTAGTAGTAGTTCCATGGTTTTTTATGAGTGCTCTTGTATTAGTCATGGAACATGACATGCAAATAGTATTTTCTATAATTTGTAATGGTGTACCATTTTTTCATATTGAAGAACAGGGGTGCAGGGTGTTGACAAAAATCTATATAAATCCACAATATAACTAGCACGTTGAAATCAATTCAAATTAAACATTGAAATCAAATAACAGTAGTGAAAGCTGGTACAAATTGATATTGAGGTGCAGCTTTCAAGTAAAGAAATAGTAATACTCTATTTACAATATTAAACCAATAAGCACATATAATTCAATAGGAATATTTAACACTTCAGATATTGATGGTGGTGGTGTTTCAAGCACTGCTAACAAGCACTTCAGCAGAGTTTTGACCATACTTCACTGGGTATGAGGCTTGCATTGCAATTCCACACTTTCCTGTATTGGTCTTTTTCACATTACGTTCTAGCTTGAAGTAACCTTCTTCACCCCAGTTTGTGCCCCATGAGTTCCTCACTAACCAATAATCAACACCGTTTTCAGAACCATATCCAACAACAACCACACCATGATCCAAGTTTGTTCCACATCTACCAGTAAATACACCCTGAAAAATTAATATATAGTCAGAAATCTATTAGCCTGTGAGTGTGACAACCATATAATAGCCTTCAAATTAGTCGGTTCTTGGATTAGATACCGAGTTTTTTAGAAAAAATGGCAACATATATATATATATATATATATTGATAATCGTGTGATCAAGATCAAACGATAAACAAAAATACATATTTTAAAATTTAATCTTGTAACTTAACAAGCTGAACTTAAATATGAACCGTCTGATTTTGATCAAACAAAATCTGAATGTGTGATTATATGAGTATGTGTAAGCTTACCGATTGATAGAGTTGCAAAGCCCTGCCACCGGCCTCAATAGCAACACTCACAGGTTGATGAGAAACAGCTTTCTTTAATGCATTTTCATTATAAGCTGGAACATCTTCATATCCATCAATGCTCACTACCTTGGCATTTTTCTGCAGCATTACAAGTACCCATATAATATTAGAAAAACAATTCTTTCTTGAACGTGCGACACAATCAATCAAGATATCAAAATATATTAAAAAGAGACATTAAAGATTGTGCCATAGTTATTTTTAATATTATCTTGTAGTATTCAATCTAATATATATTATTTTAATTAAAATGCTTACCCTTGTTGGATCACATCTACCCTCAAATCCCTTGTATGGATAGTCTTGTTCAGTGTCTATGCCACCATTTTCAACGATAAATTCAAAGGCATAGTCCATGAGACCACCATTGCACCCTTCATTGAAAGCTCTATCACAATCAACAAGCTCTTGTTCTGACAAAGACACAAGCTTCCCTGTCACTATTTTGTTTATAGCTTCCACTGTTGCTATTGTTGAGAACGCCCAACAACTTCCTGTTTCAGTACAAGAAAATGTAAATTAATAAATAAACTATAATAGAATTCATTAATCCAATAGTCCAATATTTTTTAACTGTAGGTCAAACTCTAACATTCAAACTTCAATCAAATCCAGCCTACCATTACTTACCAATTTTTTAATCAAAGTGTGTTTAGAACAAATAAATTGAAGGCCATCAAAGTATGAATAATTAATAATTAGTAATCAAATTTCCTAAAAATAAAATTAATGATCAAAGTGTGATTTTAGTCTTCCTAAAAATCTCATTTGCACCTTTTTTTACATTAAGATGTCTTTTACAAGTAGATATTTGAACTTAGAGATCAAATTAAGATCACGTGTTCATGGCTTATACATTTCTTTTATTCAAATCAACACATGATATAAAGTCATGATTTAAAAATCTATCCATGTAATTGAGTAAATATATTTTTGTCTAATATTGGTTTAATTAACTGCAACTTAATTTCTACCAAAAAAAAAACTACTGCTTAGTATAACTCGTGCTAACTTTAATTTTCTTAAAATTTAATTTTATTAGCTTAATTATTTTATTTTTGATGAAAATTTATCAGCTTAATTATGTAGTTTTAGTTTTAATTCATATGTATTTTCTATTTCAAATAGATTGGATTTTCTGCAAAAACAAAACTAAAATTGAAAATAAAATGCACATCAATTAGGTAATTATATTGTACTTTTTGACGGCATTGACCTTTTTATATTCTTAATAAACTATTTTGGAAATTTAAGTTTATGCCTCTCAAAGTATTAAAAAAAAAAATTATGAATCAAGAGTGCTGGTAAAGCTCAATTTGAGGATGTAACGTAGAAGTTCTCTTTTTCGTTTTTTTTTT
>Ga0228710_1006847_pt1 | contig 17084 bp, 13 predicted proteins | sample MedpolnodulmetaG_FD_177995 | JGI IMG/M metagenome (GOLD analysis project Ga0228710, IMG submission 177995) | Root nodule microbial communities from Medicago polymorpha collected in Santa Monica, California, United States - pink nodules | ecosystem: Host-associated > Plants > Roots > Nodule... | reverse complement strand
GGGGGAGTCAACATAGTCTTCCTATACTTACTAAACTATTGATGATATATGTACACATGTATGTACACCTATCTATAAAGATCTACTTTATGCTAAGCAGAATTAAGCTTGCAATTTTGTTAGCATGGAAATTCCAACAGCCAGCAGGTAGATTCTCCCCACAGGAGCCAAGGTCCAAAGCTTTCCGCACCAAGTATATATCATTCTACAAACATGTGAAAAGAGAGGAGTCATTATTATAGTAAGCAAGCATAAATTTACAAAATTCACAGACTAATTTAATTCGTTGCTCATAATAACTATGAAGTTGAGGCAAATGAAAAAGAAACTATCTATAGCAAATTGCACTCACCTCCCCTAAGGTTTTATTAAAAGACGCTCACATCCCCTCTAGCTTGGGAAAAACATCCACCTCCCTTAATGCTTGCATGAGTAAGGCACTTCCCCCGTAATTAAATTTTTGGATGTTTTTTCCTAAAAGTTTGTATGTTTTTTACAAAAAGTTCTGGATGTTTTATTAAAAAACTATTATTTAATTAGTACCATTCAACCACAATCGCAGTTGAACTATTGAACTGGTGCATTGACCAGTTCAATAACCGATCTAGTTATCAAAAGTAAAGCCCAATATCCGTTCTAAGGCAAAACTTTTATATACCAAATTTCCAAGACCCAAATAAAGGTTTTCAACAGATCACCCAGAACACAAGGAGATATATTTTATGTTTGCCCAAACCAGCTCAAAAAAAAAATCTATCATCATTTTCTCGATTATATGAATGGGTAATCTAATAATCCAAGAAGAAAGTGGACTCCCAGAGTAACCAAGTATTTGCATTGAAATTGATATGGACAAAAACTCAATTATAGCATGCAAACCTGAAACTGTACAATTTCCACATAAGGCATAGCATGGACTAAAGCTCTTTTGATTAACCAGGAGAAGTGTATAACAAGATATATTAGCACATCGAGAACCGACTCCCACCCAGAGATTTTTCCAGCCAAAAATTCTGTATTCACAAGATCACCAACATAGTGCTTTAGCAGCCAAGAAAGGAAGAAAAGGAAAGCAAAGACAGAAGATAGCTTATTGACATGTCAGACCTTACTATTGCGACTAACAGGTATAATTTCCACTAAACCAGGAAGAAGGAACCAATAGTTGTCTGGCCAAGAACCTTGGAACTCCGGTCGAGACCATGAGAAGCAACCTAAAACAAGAAAACAACCGTGTCCATTGGTATTAAAAAAATAAAATCAAAACACAGATAAGGTGTGATGTGAGTATAGAATATTGCTTCACCATATATGTCAAAGCAGCATAACGCTCCACGTTCAAGAAGAGTGGCTTGCCTCTATTCATTTCAAAATCCTGAAGTGAAAAATATTACAAATGAGAGATATTTTGAAGAAATGAAGACAAGAATCACAACTCAAAACATAAATTTCGCAAGATATATTTGAAATTCTAAATTCAGTAACACGTTAAAAGCCTAAATCCTAACAAAGAGAATTCCGAAACAAGTAATAACGCATGCAAAGTTAATTACTTCGCAAAAAGCGTAGAGACATAATGGAAAAGAGAGAAGAGACAGTCTGAATAACTGATACTATTATGAAGATGTCAAAGGCAAACTGACCTCCTCACCAAAAGCATCCAAGTAAGGAGAAGGCCAAGGGGCCTGGCGTGCAGATCTCTGTAGTAGGATGGTAGTTCTCTGTGAATACACACGCAATTCATTACTCCCAAGGTATCAATGTAAATAAGTAACTAATTAGTAGTTACTTAAAGAATAAACAATAGCAAGAAAAGATGGCCGAAAAAGAAATCCAAGGGGGGAGATTAAAATATACTGAACAAGAGCAGCCTAGTGATTTGATATGTAAGTTTAAGAAAGAATGCAATACCCTGGTCAACAGAAACACTCCAGTACCAGCTCCACAAGTTACGGAATGAGTTTGACATCCACTTTCCCTGAAAATGCAACAAAACATATGAATCCTTTCAAATTCTCATCAATAATCAAATGCATTAGTATAAATAAACCAAGGCCAACTGAAATGGCCTGAAAACAAATATGAACGCTGAGAAATATCTGAACATAAGAAAAATTGTTGCGCATCAGTTAACCCGCCTAATTTGAATGTCAATGTAGCTAGGTGCAAGTTTACAGACACAAGGTTTACAAACACATGTTACAGGCTCAAATTAAAGATTTAGCAGCTGCCAATAAGCTTGTGAAAAAATCCTGTTGAATTTTGAACCCATGGAAGAATAATTCCAACCACCCTTGTAATAGTTTAGTACAGCATAAGAATCTGAGACAACTTAAATGCTTGTGCTTAGCATAAACGATAAATCCAAAGGAAATTGGTGGAAAATGAACCTGCAGCATGATTTCCAACTTGGGGAGCACAATCTACCACACAACAGGCACAATGCAGGATCATCAAGACGTTGTTTGCACTCAGGGCAGCGCTGTTTGACACACCTGTATTGAGTGGTAGTTTATATTAAAAAGTAGTAGTGATTGTAGTAATATGGTACCTCACATGACACACAATTAAAATACCTCTGCAAGAGATCCTGATAAACATTTGGTAATCTCATTAACTCAAACGGAACTGCAGGGGTTACATGAATATTACGTTGAATTCTTTTTGATTCAAATTCCTTGCAAAAATGACGACACCAAATAGAGACTGAAGATCTTGAAAGTTCATCCTTGAGAACCACGTCCAGAGGGGGAATTTTAAACATATTCTCAAGCTCTTGAATTTTAGTAACCTCAAACTTGTTAATATCAACACTGCTGCCCATTGTGTCCCTTGGGAGATGCCATGATCTATTTGATGTATTTTCCCCATCACAGAATGGTGCTGGGATAGAAGAATAGAGTATCTTCCACAACAAAGCACATCTTCGCAAATAGGGAAAACTAAACCTCCTAATTGCATCTTTAATATCAACATTAGCATCAAAATAGTTTGACACAAAATACTGTGAAGCACATCCAGACTCTCCCATAATTTTATTTATGTCAGTAATCATGCAATCTGAAAGAGTTGATTCGCTTGATGATTTATCCAGGGATTTCTCATGATACAAAATTATAGCCTGTATCCAGCGGAAAATGGATTAGGAAATAAAAACACTATCAAGGAACACGTCAAAAATGAAGTATAAAGTACCAACCTGGGTTACAGCTACCATATAGAAAGCATGCACTAGCGACAACAATGATTCTTCACATGATAAAAATGGGTGTGGCAGGCAAAAGAGAACCCACATCAACGTTGAGAAAGGGTCATGAGCAAGTACAGGATCTGAAGCCTGATTCCAAAAGCATATATCAGTGTTTGACTGGTCCATTTCAATATGCTTTAAGACAGATAACATATCACCTGTGAATATTTAGTGGTTACAAAATATTACAATCAGTAGCAGATAAAAACAGGGAAACACTTCAAAAAAAAACTTGAAAATAAATTCAAACAAAATCTTGGTAAGCAGACCATGCATACAACTAATTGAATTATTATTGTTAATATTATAATTAAATTAGGAGTTCAGATGCAAAGGAAGCCCTCATTTAAAACTGCTTTGATAACTTGTCATTTTAGGTTTGACGAAAAGAAGAAATAGAATTCCATAAATTTATTCTAGAAGAATCTAAGGTGATAGACTTTATTTGAAAACAAGCATAGAAAACAAATAAACTTTAAGCCAAACAAATTTCAAACAGTAAAAAATTTGTCCTATGAAACCAATAAATTTGAAACAACATCAGCAGCGACGAAGAATTTCCCTTAAGCCAATGGATTTGAAAGCATTAAAAAAATACTACTGTTAAATGTGGATCAAATTTCAGCTGGAATCTGTATAAGGCAGATACTATACTAATAAATATTGACAAGATAAATGTAGTCTCCTAGTTTTTTAAGGATGTAAATACAAGTTTTCTAAAAGATATATAACCGCCAATGATTCACCTCCTACCTCTTCTAAAAGAGAGAACTTTGTAATTTAATTTTCTGTGTTGGTTAAAAAATACAAATTTTCTTTTTCCTTTAAAGCTATTAATAGAAAGAAAACAGTGGGAAATTAAAATAGTAAACAAATCCTTTTGTGTTTGAAGAAACAAAAATATGAGAACAAGAATAATACCTCTCCCAGAAATAACATTATCTGCATGACTAAGGGAAACCCCAGAGCAAATTGATTCTGCAAAGAGCTGAACACCTCTAAATCTTTGAAGTACGTGAATTGAATTCTTACTTCGTGTCTTTTGAACAAGTTTCAGCAACATGTATAATATAAAGCCACTTGAAGATTCAAGTTCTTTATACATGGCACTGAGAGCAAAGTTTGGAGTCAGAGAAGTCTTTCCACAACGTGCAACAATCTCCATTGAGGTCAATGAGTACTTGAGAGTGTCCCACATCAGCAGTGAGTGATTAACTTTTGAAAACCTCGATAACTTATCTTGTTTTCCAGGGAAATACATTTTAGAAAGCCCCAATGAAAAATTTTCAACATTTGGTCTAGTTTCATCAATATGATGTAAGGGAATAGCTTTTAGGAATTGATCTTTCCCAACGGCATTGGCAGCAGACTTTAAGAGGTTAAGGGCTTCTTGAATGCGAAGTGAATAAGTCGCGCCGTTCGAATTAGCAAAGGGGGATGTACTATGTATTGAACTCGCACTCAAGACAAGAGGAGTGTGTAATTCTCCAGGTAAAGTTGGCAAGACACCATTAACAAGTCGGCGGCACACTGGGCAGAGAATCTCTCCCTTAAAAACAATAATAGGGAAAAAAAAATAAGAGTTTTGCAAAATAATAGCATCAATAGATAGCATTCATCAACCCTTTCAAATTGATAAAAGAAATTATATAAAAAAATAAAAATAAATTAAACCTGATCTGGGTCAACAATGTGTCCTCCTTCAAAAACAATTCTTCTGACAGATCTGTCCAAGCAGTAGATAGCATATCAGAGCATCTTAGAAACTCAGTCAAAATAACAATATAATAATAATCCCTCCATTGCAAAACAAAAACTTGAAAATCTATTTGAAGCATTTAACTATCCATGTATTGTGAATGTGTGTGGATGTGCGCGCACGCATAAAGGTTCATTGGATTTGATTTGATTCAATAACTCAGTCAGCCATGTGTATTAATAGGTCCTGAGCTTCTTGAATTGGCAAATAAAACAAATGGTAATAGAAGCCAGGCTTTTTGGATGATGATAATTGGGAGTAGAAAATAAAACAAATGGTATTAGATATTAAATTAAATAGTAAACTGTTGAAATTTGGGGCCTAACTCATCCTTACAAAACCGGCTTGTAAGGTGAGGAGTGTCTCCTCTTTATAAACTCTTCTCAAGAGTTCTGTCTATCCGATGTGGGACTAAATCCACCCCCTCAAAGCCAACACAGTGGGGGTGTTGGAGGCTGCAATTAAGGCTAACCAAAAGTCACAATTTAGGCGACTAGGGGCGGACCGCAATTAAGGCGGAATTTCCAACATAAACAATTGAATGGAATAAAAACTTGTTTCAAATAGGACTAATGGTAATTTTTAACAGTTTGACATTGGTTAGAAAAAGGAAAAAAAATAATACATTTCCAACATGTGTTTCAAGCCACCACTAGACGACCATTCCAATGTTCAGCCTTTAATATTTTTGAGGATAAATGTTTCAACCTTTTGAAGAGACGCCTTCTAAATCTTATCTGTATTCTGCTGCGCCATAAAACGGTGACAGTTGGTCTACTAAGTATGCCCTAACATAAGGACAGTGTGTCTACTAAGTACGCATGGTTCTAAGTTTGCCTCTCTCTAAGATCTAGATACCATGTTAAGAAAGACATAATAGAGGCATGTGCTTTGTAACTACACCGCATTCTTATTTCTTAATATTTATGCTATGAATGTAAGAAATATGAAGATACAGTTTACGAAATTATTATATTTATATGATATAATAGGACACTGCCAATGACATCACTTATCAATTCAGTCTATCTCACGACGCGGGAATAGGCTTTGGCTGTTCTCCTATATTTGCATGTGGCTGTTCTCTCCTATATCTACATGATATACTGAGCCTAGACGTCTACAAATAAGCATAACAAGGAAGTATCCACTTCAGATAAGAATTTAAAGGTCTATTTTAGTAAAAAGGGGTCAATAAAGGGATTAATGTTGTGACTAGTTAAGGGTAAGCCTTTATACAGGCTGTTACTTCTGTTTGTTACTTTCAGTTTAAGTTAATTAGTTGGTTAGGGTTAGTTAGTTTGTTTTGGCTAATCTCCCTTCTCTATAAATAGAAGAATGAGATAGTCCTAGGCATTGTTTATCCTTCTACTTAGAATTTTGAATGGTGTACCCAGAATGAAGAGGGCAGTCTATTGTATATCTTTTTCATTGTTCATGAATAAAATCCTGGGACGAATAATCCCCTTTCTGTTCTTGTTGCCTCAAAGAATTCTAACATCTATACTGAACCTGAACATAGCAACACACATTTCTAGTGAAAGAGGAATGCCCATTCTCATGAACCAGGCACGGATGAAGAAATCATGTATTAGTACAAGTGAATTCAAAGAACACATTTGGAAGTGAATTTACTCGAGAATGAAATAATAAAAACAATAATTTGCATAATGGTTTCTTGATCTGAAAGGGGCGGGATATAACAGTAGAGTTATAAATAAAAAGGAAAAGTTCAATAATGTTAATGCATGGCTGCTTTGACATCACTAGAGGCAGAAGAAGACGTAGAAAAACTATAAGAGAAACTATTAAGAAAGATCTAGAGATTAATGAGTTAGATAGAAATATGGTATGTGATAGAACATTATGGCGTTGTTTGATCCATGTAGCCGACCCCACTAAGATGAGGCTTGATTGTTGTTGTTGTATAGTTGCTTTGACAAAATATTTTTCCTTTTTATTTACAAAAATGACACATTTTTTCTGTTTTTAAATGAAGTACACGGAATACTAAAAATATGAACATTTTCTGAAACTAAATATACACTTAAACAGTTATGCACAAAGATCATCTAAATGAAACGTACCTTTCTTTTAATGAACTCAAATATCGGTTAAGACACCCTTGATGTACAGCATGCCCACAAGAAGAAAGATGAACTCCATCACAATCTGTTGGGCCAAATCCATCATTTGATAGATGCAGTGATGTTGATTCTACAGAAGCATTCTCATTACTAGCATTTCCAGATGCAGAAGAAATCTCCGACATCTCTTTCACAACATCAGCTGCATATTTCCCAAGCAACGCAGATTCAGTAATTCTAACATTTGAGTTCCCTTCGGCAGTTGAAACTTTCTCATCCTCATTCATCATATTTGAAGATGACAGATCATGCATTTCGTCACGAATGGAAAGGTGCATAACCTGCTCTAATGTATCGAAAGTATATGGCGATTTTTCTTTTTCATCACAAGACATGTCTGGGAGTTGAAAATTTCCCAATGCTGGGAAATGATTCTTGATATATTGTAGAAAAGTATTAACTTCCCCAGGTTGCGCACTAGATCCTAATTCACTGGCCGCATTCTGAACTAACTGAGTTGAGTCAGAAGATGAAGTTGATTCCGAACTACCTGAATTCTCACGTGTGTCTATCTCCTTGGTGTTAGCAACAGGCATATGTTCTTTATCTGATCGGCGAAGTTGGGTCCATGATGGAGGACCTCTGTCAACAGAACTAACAAGCCTAGATTTCTTGTACATAGATAAAGGCAGGGATTAGAGCACAGGATAAAATAAGTGTATCAAATTCAAAAATTGCAGCACAAAAAACTAGATACCTGAAGAAGAATCAAAAATGAAATTGGATGCCTTGAACTATGGTCGTGGCAAAGACAGCAAACAACTTGTTTGGAATCTTCAGAATCATGTTCAGCGTTTAAGTCTTGTTCAGTGTCCAAGTCACCTTCATGACCAAGTTGAGAACCATCATCAACATTTGATTCAACGCTAGCCATAAATTTTGTCTGTTGGGCTCTCATCTTCTCCTACATTAAAAACCAAGTAAACCAAGAGAGAAAATTCAAATGGTGAAGGCAATTAAATAGGCACGGCAGAACAGGTCAACCCCATTCTGATCTAAAAGTAAATAAATCATGTCTAGCGCAATAGAGAACATTTGCAACCAAATGCCTTCCTTAGCCTGTAACTGTAATAAAATAACAACCTGGAAGATATGGAAAGCATATCTTTCTTAATACTCAAGAACTTAAATATTTCAAAAATTAATAGTATAGCAAGTATTTTATGCAATAAAAACACATGAAGGTCATCAGACAGAAACATTATAACACCTCTTTAATATCAATCACTAAAATAGAGAGTATCACAACAACTTACCATTATTGCAGCCTGCCTCTCTCGAGCTTTTGCTTTGCGTTTCTCGGTGTCAGAAGCTGACAGAGAGACACTGGAGTCTCCAGTTGGAACACATTCCGGAATATGATTCACCACTTTAGGGGCAAGTTTTTGTAACTTAATCATGCAACTTTCATCAAGCTCAGCAAATTTTTTCAGTAAACTTTCAACTAGAGCAGATAAACCACCAGCTTCTACATTGCTGTCATCGTTTTCCTTTCTGTTCATTTCCATCAATAAAACAAGAAGAGACAACAAGCTTTGTTCCCCAACACCATAAAATGAACTCTCGTCAATTATTTCTCCGGAGAATGCTATAATGGGAATTTGTGCAATATTATTAAATGCATTATCACTATTTTCTTTCTGCTGAAAGCAGATATCTAAGGATAATGATAACAAATGTAGCGCCGGTAGAAGAACATTATCAGGAGCACGAGATTCAGCAGATTTAAAAGTAACAACAGCGTAAAATAGCACGGCGCGGATAATCTCAAGGACAACTTTGCAAGTGGCTATTCTGGATATCCCCTTCAAGGGAGGATATATGGGGGTCCATTTGGGCAGCTGAGTAGTCAGTGCAGAGACGCTGCAGAAGCGCAAGTATCTTTCTTCAGCAACTTGTAAATCTTTCGAATTCCAACGTGGATGATACAAATCCAGTTCTTTCCAAAGTAGCCATCGTAGAGAATACATACCCTAACATAAGAAAAGAAAATTACAAAAAGACATGGGTACAAAAGAAAGTTGTAAATTTCTACAAGAGTCTACAAAACCTGATTAAAGCCAGACGGATTGGAATATTCAGCAACAGTATCCAAAACATCTTGAAGCTTGTCAAACTTGGAGAGATCACGAGGAAGAGACTTCACCAATTGACTATGAGTAGCATCTCCAATAGATAGCTTATAAATTAGTTCTCTTTTCAAACTTTCAGCAGTATTTAGCCCACAAAAGCGCCTCTCTTTTACTATTTGAATAATAAGAGTAAGCATTTCTTGGACTAAAACAGGTTCATATCTGAAAATAAGAACGAAAGAAAATTATTAGTTTGAAATTACATAAAATATACCCAAAAATAAGGTCTATGAATTGTGTGCTTATGGCATGTAGTTATTTGCTGTATGTGGCTGGTGATGATGCTGTGTTTCTGCTTAATTTTTCTCGGTAAAACAGTAAGGTTGCTGCATTGTGACTTGGAGGTCACGGGTTCAACCCCCACCAGGTGGGAGCCTCGTGCATATGACTGCCTGATCATTTTTAATATAAATTAATATTCTTAGAAACTGTGTTTTTTAAGGGGTTTCTTTGTTGGGGTGTGCAGAATGACAGGCTTTACCCACTATTCTTTTTCCTCTAGTATAATTTGATTATGTTATATTTTTTAGGAGGATTTCTTATCATTTTCTTCTGAACTAATTTCAGTCTGAATTAATGTTCTAAAGAGAAAGACATAAATAAAAATGAAATTTTGTAATCCATACATTGTACGTTTCATCAAGCTGAAACTAATATACTGGTCTATCTTAATGTTTATATGATTTGTACGCCTGACACATTGCACATAGTTACTCATTGAATTAAAGCAACTTTCAGCGTGCATTATGAACTGCATTAGTTTGAGTTGCATAAGAATAATGTTTGTATTATAACTGTTGGGCCTATATGTAGAGAAGACCACAGAAGCTGCAAAATCAACACAATTTCATGCTTCAAAAAAAAGGTTTATTTAAGGAAAAACAATTAAAGCATGGCTTAAGAACTTATATCAACACAACAAAAATGGTTTATTTAATGCTTCATAAAAAATTGGTTTATTACAATTAAAGCATGTCTTAAGAACTTATATGATATTAACTTGAACAATGCAGCATGTTTATCCATTTACAAAACACCATAAATTTATGAAAATTGAAAGTTTTTTGTGTTGCAGAAGAAGACATACTCGCTAGACTGTTCAAGATTCAGGGATAAGTAGTTTGCCAGTCCAAAGCGTTCTAAAACTCTCCTGACAAATAGATCTTCTGGAGCAAGTGCAGCACAACATTGAAGAAGAAATAGATCAAGCTCCAGACCTTGTTCAGACCTGTAGCATTAAAAGACTGATATAACATAATAGAATTGATATGTTTCAGACCTTGAATACTCTCTCTGTCCCTAATTATAAGCACTCACTGAGAGAGAAAAAAATTCCCTAAATATAAGCCACTTTCCAAGTTCCTATGTGCATTTTTTTTTTTTACCAGATCAAACACACCCTTATACGCTAAGGGTAATTTAGTAATGGTAACACAGTATACGCATAATTGCACTACCATCTTTTCTTAATATATGTGAAAAATGTCAATGGGTGCCTAATACGCAGCATACAAATTATACTAAAACAAAATTGACTTACCAGCGCACTGATCTATACCATTCACATGATAGTAAAGCAGCATCTCCATTTTTACGCCACATTCCAGCATGGACTTCAACACAAAAGACCCTAATACGCAACGGATTCTCCATTATAAAGGCAGAGAAACCATATTGATGACTTCCTCGTAAAGCATGTCCAAAGAAGTTGCTATAGATTGTTGATGATGAATTTGCAGCACAAATATCAGTCTTATCCAGCACTTCAGATTCACAAAAATATCTTCTTAGTGCCTTTTGTAAAAGCATTGAAAGGAATCTGTGAAACGGAATGTGAACAGATATATTTTGTAAACTAACATCATAGGCTATTTGTGGCCAATCAGGTGATGATAGAAAACGTAGCCCATCTGATTCCACAGGAAAATCTTCTTCCATGGCACAATCATCTGATGATGTGAGCAGATATTTTTCAGATATTCTAACATTATCAGAATTGGAATGAACGGAGGTGTTTTCTGAACCTTCATCATTTGTTTTCAATTTACCCCTTCTAAAATTAGATATTGTTCTTTTAAATGCTGAAAAGTTATCAGTACTACTAGGAGGTACCTCACGCGCACTCTCAACTCCTAACCAATTTTCAACAGCCCTTAAACACTCATATATCAACCAAGTGACAGAAAATGGAAGCAGATGAGAAGAGCCATCAGATTTTATCTCAAGAACATTTGGTGAAGCAAAGACACTACTTCTACTAGTCACGCTACAGGCAGAACTTTCCTGGGATAGTCGCCCTACCTTAGCGTGTCTGTGATCCTCCCCATCATCTGATTCATTTGTATTCGAGCTCCAAACAATTTCATCATCCACCTCTCCCTTGCTAGCATCAGAAAACGCCCCATCCACAAATAGAGAGTGAATATTGGCTATAAAGTGCCCTAAAGCAAAAGGCAAATGGACATTCTCATTTTCTTCTTCTATGTGTTGATCTGTTTCTCTCTTTTGAGGGTTCATTCCTTGCACATAGGACAGAAGTTTCAACCAAGTTCTTGAGAAATCTTGATGGTTATTGGTTACATATTTGGACACCTCCGCATGACTCATAACAAACCGAATATCTTCAACAACACGTATTGTCGTCTCATACAAATGTACCCACCTGGAAACCTGTAAAAGGATCGTATATTTCTTAATCAAAACATAGTGAAAGAAGATTGAAAACATGATTATAAGAAGTATAACTGCATTTCATTTATCGAAACTTCTTAACCATCTTAACAGCTAGATCCACTCAAAATTATCTACAAGTATAAAATCAAGCAAGTTGCACACTCAGTATTCTTGACATATCTCAGACATCACATCTGAGTTGTAAACTTTAAAGAGATGTAATCGTTCATTACCTGTAAACATCCATTTTCAGCACAAGAAATGAAAATATCTTCCAAACATCCAAACAGCATGGTCAGTAGGTTGACTTCCTTCACAAGACGTGGGGTAAGAGTGGGCACTGTAAGTATCTGCACAGAGAACATGGACACCAGTGGATATCTCTTTAGAGGAAGGTCGCTGCCCTCTTTAATGGCCTCCTTTATAACACTCGGATAGTAAGTGAGAAAAACTTTAGCAAACTCATACTTAAAAGTAGGTTCTCCCAGCAATTTCAGAAACAGCTCATGGAGTTTCTTTACAACATCATTAGTTGAAAACCTCTCAGCTTTTGCCAGAATGCTCAATAAATCAGTAGAGGAAAACATCAACCTAGCGATAAAACTGAGCAAACTCTCACTATGCTTGCAAAATTCCAAAAGCATGTCAGCCATAGCAAAAGTTAGATCATTTGCAGCCTTCTTTCTTTTCGGAACAGAATCACTCGCAGTCGTTAGTCTAACTTCCCAACATTTGAAAAGAGAACGAAGTACAGGAGAAACGGTGTTTTCAACTTCCTCCGGAAGCGGTTGCACATGCTCCGCACCCTTATGCATTGAACAAAACCCCTCCCGCTTCCACGCAGTCACATCCCCACAATCACAACAACCACCACCCGTGTAAATGATAGAGTAATCATGCCCCGTGTGATCCCCATTCTGAAAACAAGGAACACAGATAGCACAAGTCGGGTCATGTTCACAAGTCCTACACCTATAAGCAATATCAGTACGTCCCCAAACCGCCCCACAAACACCTCCCTGACCAACCATACTAGAAAGGCGTCTCAGAGCATTACCCGGGTCACCCTGAAACATCAACCATTGCAACCACACCAAACTCTCTTGAAACCTCTTCTTCAAACCCATCTTCGAATCTTGAGATACTGCCAGTTCAGCATCAGTAGGCAATATAATAGACACTATATAATCAATCACCTCATTCTTCTCTTTCACAAAAGCAACCAATCCAGGTGGGGTAAGCTGCTCTTCAGGAACCCCATACTGTACAAGCCTCTGAAAATCATACCAAAACCATACATCAAACATCCATTACAATTGCAATATAAAAAATTCAAAATTGGATAAATTTCACTAAACCTAAAAAAAATAAAAAAAAATTAACCAAATTTCACTAAACAATTAAACAATTCAAAATTGGGTAAATTTCACTAAATTAACCAACAAGATCATTACTCATTTCTTAATTTTACATCATCAAGTGCAAAATTGAATAATCATACAGTGATCAAGTAACGAAAAAGTATAAATTTTCAATAAAAAAACGGTTTAGAAAGAAAAAATTACCCGAATGATTCGATCTCGAGGTCTGAGAGGTTGAGATTCAGAAGAAGAATCGATTTCCATATTCTCAGCCATGAAGGAACGTAAAAAGCGAAACAAGGAGCGAGGATGAAAACCAGAACCTTCACTCCCCAGGTTTGATTCTGAGAAATGGAATTCTTCGCTTCAATTCCGTGAAGTGAAGAAGAATTTAGCGAGAAATTGAAAACCCTAATTGGATTTCCGAAAAAATCCCCAAATTTTGCGTTAATCGAATACGAGACTAAACCATTATTGTTAATATGAAATTGATTAAGATGGTGATGATGATGCTTCTTATATATTTTTATACTATAGTATGCAACCACTGCACTCAATAGTCTTACGCTGTAAATTTCAATAGAGTTGTTTTATTTGAACATCGATTATAACGATTATTTATGAGAAAACCATTGATTTCAATGATAATGAAAACCATAATTTATAAAGAAAATTAGGTATTTGCTCGAAAAGCATTGTAAGAGAGAAAGAAAGTAAAAATAATATGAGAGATGAAGTTGTCAAAAAATGATAGTTGTACAACTATCATTTATCATTTCAATATTTCATTAATTTTTTAGTTTTTTTTATTTTAAAAAAATAAATGGGCTTATGGGCTATGAAAAAGAAAAACTACACAATAACAAAGTTTGGAGAATTGCTCTTCTCACTTTTGATTTTGCTTAATTCATGTGGGTTAACTCACACTCAATGTTTTTCAGCGTGCCACTTTTATGATCAGTACAACCGGCTTAAAAAGTTATTGAACCGATCTTAAAAGTGTCAGCGTGACCTAACTCATGCTGAATTAAGGGGATGAGCAAAATCAAAAGTGAGAAATGCAATTTTTCAAATTTTGAGGTTGTCTGTGAGCTTAACTCAGTTACTCTATCCATTGCATAATATATGTAGGGATTAGGGTTTGTCCTTGTTGGTTTAAATGAAGACTATGTTGCAAAAACAGACTAAGCACTTACAAGACAAAGAGGAAGCAGATGATCATTCTAAAAGAAACGGAAATTATGAAGAACTATTCAACATAATTATCCTTTAGAGGCAAAGATTCAAATGTAAAGAAAACTTGTGATGCGCCGGCAAATCTCTTCAACAACGGCTCTATTAAATTCTTGTATAAAATGACCCTAAACATTTGAAGAATATAGAGAATCATACGCTTTCAAACTGTGTTAAAACTCTCTTAAAATTTCAAGCCCACATAAACACTTCTAAAAATTCTTACAAACTTTCAATCTTAGAATTTCTTAAGTGTTAAGAAATCACTCTGATCTTAATTTAGTTTACCACTCTTTGAGTCTAAAGTGTAAACATCAATCAAATTATTTGTAAACTTTGATTATAGAAGTCATCAAGATGAGGAAGAAAATCTTATGTGTTTAAGTAATTATAATCTTATTTGATTATAGTGAAAAAAATCTTTCTTGTGTGAAGAGACTGGAAATAATCCCGAATTTTAGAGTAAACTAGGATAAATATTTGTGTATATCTCTTATCTCTTTCTTTGTTTATTTTTTGCACCTTCTAATTAGTTTTAAACTTAAAAGTGATTTTCATCAGAGAAAAAAAAAACTAACACAATGTAACCTCACTTCGTGTGTTTTTCTCACGTTCACGTATAGTCGTACAAAATCAAAGGATCACATGAATCACACCTAAGGAAAGGTGAGGCATCAACACAAGTATTTAACCCACACTAAAAGTGACATATTTTCACTTTCCAATTCATTGGTGATCTTTTAGTTCTTCGCACAAGACTCCTCCTAGAAGCACATTGATCAAGCGAGTTACAGACAACAACAATCAAATTAACATGGAGCTCTACCAACTTGAACTCTCTAGGAAGAACCCACGGTGAACCTTGAAACACACACCACAAAACTTTGCAATGTAGGCACTACAACTCCACCAAAAAACTTAGAGAATCAACATAATCGTTCACCTAGCAAATAGTCAAATGGTCATACAAAATCAAGGAATCAGCTGAATCAACACAAGTATTCAGCTCAAAGTAAGAATGACACAGTTTCACTTCGCAATCCATTGGCAATCTCCTAATTATCTGCACAAGACTCCACCTAGCAACAATGCCACCATGTCAAATGATAAAGTTATTAACAACGATAGTTGAATCCATATGGAGCTCCTCCACCTCAATCCACTATCACGAGCCAATTATGACAAATCTTGAACCACGCCTTATAACTTTGCAATGTAGCACTAAAAATCCCCCGATAACCTAGAGAATATGCACAACCACTTACCATCTCAACCACGAAGAAAATTTTATAATAATCTTATAAATGATTATATATTTTGTTAAAGTAACTAAATCTTGTCATCACCTTTCTCAATGTATTTTCACGTCCAGGCATTTATATATTATAAAAGTAATTGGAAGTTGATGTTTAATTCTGTTTTTTTTTTCATGCTCAATACATGTTTGAGTTGAAATAAAGATAGCAATTACTTTTAGTCAAAACATATTATAGCTTTAATTAATCCATCATAATTTTTCATTGTATCAATAAAATTATTTTTCAAATGAAAAAATATTTTCCATATAAAAAAATTGAAAGGCTGCAGTTTCAATATTGAAATATAAAAAAAATGGTGTGTTAAAGACCACATTGCAATTATTCATAAAAAAATGGTATTAATCCTCCGGTTTCTAGGGAAAGGAACACTAGTAATTCGGAGTTCGGTCGAGAGATAAGTAAAGTATGACCAAGAATCGTTTCACCCAAAAATTGAACCCAGGCTCTCCTCAAAAATTTGTCTTTTGATGAAGCTCATTAATCACCTGAGTTTAATCAATTGGTTAACATTATTCATAAATATTATAACATCTAAAATCTAAATGTAGAGGGAAAGAAGTATGAGAATGGGAGAGAAGAAAGAGGAATGAGGGCGGAACAACAAGAAGTAGGAGGGGAAGAAGGACGACTCAGAGACACAGGGTAACAATTATGGGGAATAAAATGATTTTTAGTGGTGTTCAAATCCAAACATATTCAAGTTAAAATTGCAAACCGATCTAAAAAAAATGAAAACTGTACAAAATTAAATATTATTGGACGTCTTTGGATGTTGTTTTGTAAAACTGCTCCGATCAGATTGATTTTTAGATTAATTTTTCAAAACCGAACCAAGTCGCATACATACATTTTAGACCGAATGATCTTTAAACTCAAGACTGATACAAATCACACCACGAACATCCCTAATAATTTTCATATTTGCTCATATTTTCATTTTGGTCTTTGCTAACTATAATGACATGCGGTATAATGCTTAACATGGCACTTTAGCAATTGCTACGACATTAAGTAACTTAGTTGACAACGTTAATTAATTCGATAATGTTGTCTAACTTGCACGAAAAAATTAGTATTGCACTGCATTTGTATTTAGTTTTCATTATTAACTCATTAAATCACATCATATTGTTTAATTTTATAATGAGATGTATTGATTTAACCGTAGAAACAATTTTTTACATAATACAAGATATACGTCCAGGGGCGG
>Ga0228710_1006844_pt1 | contig 17087 bp, 13 predicted proteins | sample MedpolnodulmetaG_FD_177995 | JGI IMG/M metagenome (GOLD analysis project Ga0228710, IMG submission 177995) | Root nodule microbial communities from Medicago polymorpha collected in Santa Monica, California, United States - pink nodules | ecosystem: Host-associated > Plants > Roots > Nodule... | reverse complement strand
AGTAAGAGAACAGAGAAAGAAAGAACACAAGCAATTATACAGGTTCCTTCCACAAACCGGAAGTAGTCCTATCCCCCTTGCACTTCCAAGGAGAGTTCCACTAAAATGTAATGTCAGATTACAAGTTGCTCAATCACACAAGAAAGAGACTTCTCAATGCTCAAGGACAACTCCAAGAGACTTCTATGCTCAATCACTACTGAAAGAGACTTCTATGCTCAAGGACAACTCCAAGAGACTTCCTTTGCTCAATCACTACTGAAAGAGACTTATCTTAACAATTACAAAGAATTGAATAAGGTTTTGAATACTTGGTATACAATCAGAGGTATTCACAAATACAATACGAACAGAACATACTCTGTTTTTCTAAGACACTTGAGAATTCTAAGATATGAACTATTGAAAGAATTCTCTAAGTTGTTGATGTTTTTCTTTCGACGTTTTGCACAGAGTATTGGCCTTTTTGCTTGTTGTATTCAATTGTTATTTTTCTCCAAGTCTTTATCCCTATATATAGAGGATTTGAGAGACGTTGAGAATTAGCCGTTACATCAACTTGTCTTGCTTGAAACTTTGATTCTTCACCATTGATCTTTTGCCTGATTTGATATTTGTCCTATGAAGAACTAATTTCAAATCCATTCCTTTTCCAAAGGAACAACGTCTACAGCAACATTGCTGTTATTCTTGTCTTGATATGGAGACAAGTTGCAAAGATGGTGGTTGCAGAGGCATGCGCAGAGTTAGTGGTCGTACACTTCGTACACCGTACTTTGTCAACTCTAGTGAAGTGGCTTCTGGTAACCTTGCTTCTGATGACGTTGCTTCCGATGACGTGTCTTCAGGAGCTCTTCTTCAGACTCGTTTCTTCAGACGCGCTTCTTCAAACGCATATCTTCAAATGCATTTCTTCAGACGCTTTAAGCTTCAAATAAATTTCCTTTGCTCTTTGACTTGTTCAATCAGAATCTTTGTGAATAGTACTTTGATTATTAATCCTGTACACTTGAACAAATGTTTAGCATATCCAATTGATAATTTTAATACCTTGTTATCATCAAAACTCAAGAGGTGATTTTGCGAAACATCCTTTGTTCCAACACATCCCAGTCACCCTTAATGTGTTTCCTATTTTGGATCGGGTCACCATCCCCTCACCCTAAAAAAATTTATAAAAAAGGGAACTATATTTCTTTTTGTCTGTTTCTTGAAAAACAATTCTAACCAAATCATAACCATTGTCATTTTGAGATTATGAATTCTGCTCTTAAGGGAATATGGAGATTAGGGTCAAAGAGACGTACGGGATATATCAATGTGATACATATCACTAATGACTGATGGGTAATTACATCGAAGGTCGAAAATCATCTAGATATTAGCTCTACCCGACTGAGTGCAGATCCTCTCCATTTTCACTAGAAATTGAGATCTCAATTTCTTTTCTTAAAAATCAGACACGTGGCAAAACGGACATGAACGGTTCAGATTTATTCTTAAAAATCCATCTCTGTTTTACATTTGTCTTTAGTTACGTAACTACCCATCTCAAAACTCCACCGCCCCACTTCGCTATGCCGTTCGTCACCGACCACGCCTCGTTCTTCCGTCACAACGCCGTCTTGTCTCGTTGTACTACCCGTTGCAGCAAGGCAAACAGTTGAAGGAAAGTCCATTGGATTCAATGGCTTAGACTTGATTTATTACAAAACAATCAAATAATTATATTATTAATTTATGTTTGTGAAAGAAAAAACTTTTGAGAATAATCTGCACCGACCATGCCTCGTTCTTCGTATCATTTGAGATGGAAAAGGAACAAGAAGATGGGTTTGAGATGGAAAAGGAACAAGAAGATAATGGGGAATACACAGTATCTGGTTGGATAAATCTTGAGAGGAAAATATAAATAAAGATATAAAAATCTAAGCTTTTATTTTGTAGTTATGCATTGCACAAGTATTTAGGCATGCAGCGCAGCATAATTTGGCAAGGTTGTTTCGATGGCTTTTCTATACGATTCAGAATCATTGTTATGGCTCCTGTTGTTGCAGTACCGTCATGGTTGCCTGGATTTCAGTCGTGGGTTTTGGCTTTCTGCAATTTTCTCCGGAAAAATTGGCAACTGAAACTGAAAATTCTCTTAATATTTATTAATTTAATTGGTTTTTAAGGAAAGAATAAATCCCTGCCGTTGGTTACAACTTACGCCACATGTCGTTCCCCAAGACAACAAAATGTCGATCCGCATTTCCTTTGGAAATGGAGAGGATCCGGACTCTACCCGACTCTACCAAAGTAACTCATGATCAATGCAATGCACTTTAATGAAGTAATGACGAGTTCTACAATGGTATATAAAATGTTAGGGCTCGTTAATTATGAGTTTTGCGACTTGATTTCCATTATCGTCGGTTAACAATGATAACAACACTATCCTTTAAATAGAGGAGGGAGTACCGGTATCATTTAATGACAAATCTATTATCGTCTAATTATTTAGAGTCTTGCTAATGAGTGCTCTAAAACATTGATTAAAAAATCTATAGATAAAAAAATTATCTTAAAAATATAAGTTGTTATTTTAAATCAAATAATAATTACACTAATTTTTTATATAAATTTAATTATTTTTGGTTCCTAAACCAGTATCCTTATAACACTCATTACTCATTAGCATTTACCTATTATTTAATCTAGGCATAGTATTTGAAAGCACATGGTTTATGAGCTTGTCTACTTATACTAGACAAACTCTTACCACTAATCAAGAGAAGTATAATGGTTTCCATTAGCATTTGTCTCCATATCATGCACCGTTGATACACTTTAATTATAAGAGGTCCAAAAAGAATAATAAAAATAGGAAATAATGATACAATTATCATCTTCTATACAGTTCCAGTTGCACCAACATCGAACCACCATTTCCAAAACTAAAGAAACACAAAATGAAGCGAATAAACCATGACATGTTTTTATGTTCCACACTTTCTCCGATTGTTCTCTGACTAGTATTCTCTCATTCTCCCTCCTTTATACTATAAGAAACTTTTTTTTAAAAAAAAGTTTTTATTTATAAGAAAAAATCACAACTTTAAAGTGTATTTATTGCGTAAAAGACTTTTTTAGACCTCATTTAATATTTATCTTTTAATATTAGTGGATATATTTAATAGTTTACAAATTTTTACGAGAGTATATTTGTAAAATCATTCAAAAAGTTGCAACAATTAATAATTTTCTTAATTTTGATGTTTATTTTTTCTCTTTGACTAAAGATTGGAGGAAGAAATATTTACTTTTATTTTATATACGAATCAACGAGAATGTGCAACTATTCCTCATTGCAGAAATAGAAAAACAACAAAATAATTGAGGAATTAATGACTTCTTCAATAACAAGAAGTAAATAAGAAAGAGATCTGATCAAGATGTTAGAATTAATCTTATGGTCATGCTATTGTTAGAGTTACTCCACTCCACAACTCTTTATAAATGTTTGTTTTTTATAAGAGAAAAGAGGAGCGAAAAACTAATCAACAAGATAAGGTGTGGTACACCCTAATACCTTAAAAATTGTCACAATGAATACAATATGAGAATTTAGCCTGTAAATAAGCTAAAACTTTTAGGTTTTTTATCTAGTTAGGTCATGTCTTGAGAATGATCTCATGGGTTTTATTGATAATGTTTATGGCCCTTTTGGTCACAACAACCTGAGATTTTTTTCCCGACCTTTAGTCGGTTTCTTCCTATAGTGGCGGACGCGTTAAGGCTTATCTATATCCGAATATCTCGCCTGAGGGACTTGAATTTAGCCGTTGACTTTGGCTCAAAAGATAAGGGCTACCACACACACCTTTGGCTGCGCCTTTATCTTGGACATTTATCCTAAGATAAATGTGTTTAGTTCTGATATGATGATCCACGCCCTCCGAACAAAGTCTTGGTTATGGACGAAGTGGTTTGAGTGAAACATGACGGTCCAAATATCAAAATGAAACTTATTGGAGATAGGGAGTGTTAAGAATAGACCAAGAGACGGAACCACCATAATCAAAATTCTCAACAACGACACCACAAGTGTTAGCAAAATGTGGAAAATAAAGACGTGTCATTTAAGAGCACACAAGGTAAAAAAAATCTATGTAAGAATAGGCTAAAGGGAATCATTCACACAAGAGCCGTTATTCACAAAACTACTCCTTTAGAGTCAACTTCAACTAAATAAAGGGAATGTGGTTTCGATGAGCAAGTTTTAAGGCATAAAACAGGTCCAAAGCTCATTATGAACAACAATAGAGGTTTCAATATTTCATGGGAAGCCTTTAAGAAAATAATATTTACAGTCTTTGATACCAGTAGTTATATGATCTTAAAGTCAATATTTTGCTTATATTTAAAAATATATTAAACTATAAATTGAAATACCATGATAAATTGTCATTTTCTAAAAAAAAATTTGTGAAATTTCATAGATTGATATACTCAACAATTGAATAAATATAATGTTTACAAAGAGTTGTGAAGTAGATGTTTCAAAAAAAAAATATTTGTGAAGTAGAGTAACTCTAAGGTCAACGGATCCCCGCTAATTATACTAGTGTCAAGACAAACGTACTAACATGTATTTTTCTCTTTACTTAACTAATTTTCCACGGACACTAGTTAGCATTTTCATATGTTTAATTGTATGTTCTTTTTATTGTATTTGATTATAGCTTTTTTTAGAATATATCACACTCAAATAAATATTGAACTTATATTATTGTTATTGTAGTTAAAATGTTTTTATTATAAAGAGATTTAAGTGATTTTTTCTAATTTTTTAATTAAAATTTAAATAATATACAAAAGATAAATTTGTAATTAGAATAGTTTAAATGAAGGGTATAAACTAAAGATCAAACCTCAACCTAAAATTATATATCCCCTTGATACAAGGGTGTGTGTGATGAATCAAATTACATAGATGTAATGTTACGCCAATATTATACCGTTCAATATCCTTTTACTCTATACATATTTTTAAAATTTGATCTTTGGATTGTAAGTTTATCTATACTATATATAAAGAAAATAACATGTTTTGCCTCTTTTGACCTGACTTTTTCTCTTTCTAAAATTACCCTCAACTTTCAATACACATAACAAGTAGATAAAAAATTCAAATATTAAAATAAAAGTGTAACAAACATGATATGAGTATATATATATCCAATTTTTTTTTCATTTATCCTTTAAAAAGTGTAACAAACTAGATGAGTATATAAATACTTACCTTTTTCATTATTTAAATTCTACCCTTAAACAACTTTTTCTATAATAAAGATTATTGTTGATATCATTAAAAAAATAAGAATTTAGATTTATTTTTTTTATATATTGTTAGTGCCATTTAAATATATAATCATGGTTAGTTTGATTTGTTATAATTTGAAAGAAAAAACATTCATATTGTTGGTTTTAATCAAAATCAAAATTTCATAAAAAAAAACACCGTTCATAATTCTCAAACGGTGACGCAATAAAAAAAGCGGAAAGGCGAACACGTGAGTGCTCGTCTTTTCGCTAGTATCATATAGATTATTTATGTAAAATTTTACACAAATATAATTTTTCTTTTGAGGGAACAAATATAAAATTATTTGATATGTTATTGAGACCCACTAAAATTAATAGTGTTCAATAAAAAAGCTTAAACCCTTAATCTTGATGAGTCTCAATAACTAATCAAACAATTTTACATTTGTGTTAAATTTTACATATACACATGATATAAACTTTCAATCCAAAAGTCAAATTTTAAAAATATGTATTAAGTAAAACGATATTGAGCGGTGTAATATTGATGTATTACTATGATATAACGTGTGTCTCCATAAATGTTATGTGAGAAAAAATAAACATAGACCTTTTAAATTGAACTATATTTAAAACCTAATCATGAATTCCATAAACTTCACCAAATATGCAATCATGAAATAAGGGAAACATATATTTTTTTGACTCAGAAACAAGGGACACATAAGGGAACAAAGTATTGTGAATATTAATTTTCCAATAATTTGCATTATTTTTTCAGCAAAAGGAAAGAAAAACAAATATTGGGAAAATGCCATAACATGGTGGCAGTTCAGAGTGAATTGGAAAGCTAGCAAGGGCACTTGTGTTGGATTGACTTTGAAATCATCATAATTAGGACCACTTGAAGAATGAAGAAATAAAATAATGACCAATCTTTGATACCAAAGTTTAGAGTTGGTGTGATTCTGCTTACATGATGACAAGAAGCAAGGGCCTACCCCCTGGTTGTAGAGGAATCTGCTGATTTCATCCTCTCATTCTCATTACTCAATTAATCACTAATTCCCAAATTTCAAATTTTACTTTTCTTGGCCAGACAATTTTCTATAACCTTAATATTGTACAATTTGTAGTAGCTTGACCATAGTCCTTACACATATTCAATATTTATTGGTTAGACGGTTAGTGACCCACTTTAGTTTACAATATAATATGGTCCACTCTTAAATATTTGCACTAACTATCTTTCTTCTATTTCTTTAATACCATTCAACCCTTGTTTATTTGCTACAATATTGAGGTTATATATAATACAAATTATTGCATAGTGTTTCTCCATTTCTTCCTTTACATTGCTACTAAGTTTGTAGTCTACAATGTCACTGTTCTTTCTTTCTTTATTTATGAACCCTTGTTTGTTTGGACAAATGCCGTAAGGCTGTCTTTATCTGTCGAAGTACTGTTGGTTTATTGATTTCTAAAATGAAAAACTCTTACTTGGTCTATTTCAGAAGACTTTCTCTTCTAAAATTGTTGTATTTGAACTTGCAAAGTCTATTTTAAAAAGGTTCTTCCATCGAAATTATTATTGGATTGAGTCATGATCAAGTCGTTCTCTGTAAGACGTTTTACAATATTGTCTAATATTATGCAAGGTAAGCTATGAACCACATCGTCACCAGGATAAAACCAACTCAGATATAATTATTGGATTAACTACTACATTGTAGCTAATCGTTCGAGAATTACACCTCCAATATAGTACTAAGACCACTTTTAATTTAATTCTGAAATCAATCAAATGTGATATTATGACCTATCTACTGCTATGATATTGGGACCATTCAAATATGGTGTTATCACCGTTCTAATTTTTAACATTTCTAAATATCAATATTGTATTACAACCAATTAAATATGGTGCTATACCATTCTTCATTCTCCAAAGGCAAAAAATATCCAAAGGATATATACTCTTGAGATAATTCTTAATTCCGAAGGGACGTTATTTCTCAAACGGGACTATGATCTTAAAAGTACTCTTTATAATGAAGGGACATAAATTATCAAAGAGACTATGTTATTAACATCATTCTTAATTCTAAAAGGACATTTAACCTAAAATGGAAAATGATCTTAAAAACACTACTAATTTCGAAGGGACAACAAAAATGAAGAGGAGAATAGTTTGTTTACACAAACTGAGAGGAGAAGAGGGAACGAGTTCTCGACAACTTAATAGAACTTTTGGTGTATTTTTTGAACTAAGTGAAGTCCTGAATTTAATTCCAATTGTTGGAGTCAATTGATCAGTTCAAAACCTCTTTTGAATAAGTTAAAAAGAAACTAACCCACAAAATTGGAGGAAACGAACTAATTGGATATGAATGAAGGAAAAATATGAAGTTTAGTTGGATTCTCTATCTCATCACAACCAACATAAAACTAAAATTATGGGAAGTGATATACACGAATAAAATATAATAATAATTATTATTTTTATCAGGGCTTCAACCAAATCAATTTCTTTCTTGCAGGATGGTGACACTGTTATATCTGATCCCACGGATATAGAATCGCATATTCTCGATTATTTTCAGGCAATATTCAACATGGATAACAATTGTGCTTAGAATACGCTGGTGGATGAAACTATTCCGTCTTTAGTGTCAGATACCGAGAACCAACTGCTGATGCGGTTTCCTTTGCACGACGAGATTAAGGCAGCGGTGTTTGATCTTAATGCTGATGGTGCACCGGGTCCAGATGGGTTTGGTGGTCACTTTTACCAAACATTCTGGGACGTGGTGGGCATGGATGTTGTTACATCCGTTCAAGATTTTTTCCTTCATGGTGAGGTACTGCCTAATATTAATTCTAATATGATTGTGTTGATTCCAAAAACTTCAGGGGCTCGACCTATGGGGGATTACTGTCCCATCGCACTTGCGAACTTTCAGTTCAAAATTATTACTAAGATTGTGGCAGATAGGCTTGCTTGTATCACTTCGCGGATAATTTCTGTTGAACAAAGGGGATTTGTTCGTGATCGAAGCATTGTTGAGTGCGTTATCATTGCATCCGAGGCGTTAAACATTCTTGACAAACGGCAGTATGGGGGCAATATTGCACTCAAAGTTGACATTTCCAAGGCTTTTGATACTTTAGATTGGAACTTTCTAATTATGGTACTGCATAATTTTGGCTTTAATACCACCTTCATCAACTGGATCCTTGCTATTTTACAATCTGCTCGTTTATCTATTTTGGTTAATGGCAAAGCGGTTGGTTTTTTCTCTTTTTCTCGTGGAGTGCGTCAAGGCGATCCGCTATCTCCCCTTTTATTTTGCCTTGCTGAGGAGGTTCTAAGTAGGGCAATCACGGCTTCTACTAACAGGGGGAGGATAATTCCTATTTCCTATTGTCGTGGGAATAATTTCCCAATGCATGTACTGTATGCTGATGATGTTATGATTTTTTGTATAGGGCTGAAGAGCAACGTCCGGGAGCTTATAAACATTTTTCATAAATATTCAGAGGTTTCTGGTCAGGTTATAAACAACACCAAAAGTCGTTTCTATACAGGAGCTATGACAGGAACTAGAGCAAATACAATATCTAATATGTTGGGTTTCTCGGTCAGAACGGTCTCTTTTTAGTACCTTGGTTGTACCATCTTTCAAGGAAAGCCCAAGGTAATTCACTTTCGTATGATTGCGGACAAAATAAAAAATAAGTTAGCAACTTGGAAGGGTAGAATTCTTTCCATCATGGGAAGGGTGCAGCTTGTAAAATCAATTATACATGGGATGCTTGTTTATTCCTTCCATGTGTATCTTTGGCCTCGAAGGCTCCTGCGTTTATTGGATTCATGGATAAAAAAATTTATATGGAGTGGTGATGTACTCACAAGGAAAGTTTGTACGGTAGCGTGGAAAATATTGTGTCGGCCATGGGCTGAAGGTGGTTTAGATATCAAGCCTACGCGTTTGATTAATGAAGCTTTAATTCTTAAATTGTCTTGGAATTTAATCGCAAAGGACACACAATGGGCAAATTTATTCAAAAGGCGTTATTTCTCAAATGGGCAGCCGAGCAAGTGTTACTTTAAATCCTCGGTTTGGTCGCATCAAAGATCATATAGGCACAGTTTTGCTTAACTCTTTGTGGATAGTTGGAACCGGGGATCGTATTCATTTCTGGACCGATAATTGGTTGGGTGAACCGTTGGTGGAATTGATGAATCTTGATGTCGAATTCCATCGTCACCTTAAAGGAATGTTGTCGGAAACTATTGTAAATGGAACTATCAGCTTGCCTATGGCCATATCTGATCTGGGGGACATTAAAAATCGAGTTGATAATATTACTCTCCCTAACAGTCAACTACCCGACATGTTGGTATGGAAGCATTCCTCAGATGGTACTCTTTCTTCGAAGCATGCTCACGCCTTCTTGTGTCCGCAAGCAACGGTGATGCCTTGGGCTGAATCTATTTGGAACGCTGCTGTTCCTCCTTCCCATTCCTTTATTTTCTGGAGGCTTCATCACGGTAAAATGTCCACTGATGAAAACCTTAGGAACCATGGCTGCATTGTGGTTTCAGTCTGCAGTTTATGCTTGATTTCTGATGAATCTTCTAAGCATCTTTTTCTTCGTTGTCAATTTGCTACTCGGCTTTGGGACTGGATTGGACTTAAATTAAATTGTGTCATTGACACCTCTTCAGTAGATGCTCTCCTCTCTTGTCGACCAGCAAGGTGCTCCTCTCAAGTGTCCGACATTTATTTGGCTGCGGTCTTGCATACTATTCATACTATTTGGTGGGCTCGTAATTCCTTGCGCTTTTCTGTAGTGACTCCCACTTTGCACTCAGCAAAGGTTCGTATTCACTCCTCTATAGCAATGTCTGGAAATATTTCTAAAGGTAAATGCTTGCATTCGGACTTCCCCTTTCTTGACACATTTGCGATTTCACATCATTGTCGCAAAGTCAAGGAAATCATTATGGTTTTATGGAAGGCCCCTACCTCCCCTTGGATGAAAGTTAATACGGATGGCTCGGTGAATGGGGGACATGCATCCTGTGGGGGGCTGTTCTGTGACTCTCTAGGTACCTTCTGAGGGGCTTTTTATTGTAACATTGGTTTACAATCTGTTTATTATGCAAAGATTATGGGAATTATTTTAGCTTTGGAATATGCAGCACAAAAAGGGTGGAGGAACGTTTGGCTTGAGAGTGACTCAACCAGTGCTCTCTTGATTTTCTCACACCCTTCTTTGGTTCCGATTATGTTACGAAACCGATGGCACAATGCTAGTCGGCTGGGGGTGCAAGTAATTTCTTCACATATTTACAGAGAAGGTAACAGTTGCGCGGATAAATTGGCCTTTTTGGGGCACTCAGCCATTGGAGCGGTTTGGTTGGATAGACTTCCTACTGTTTTGAGTCTTGATTTCTTTCGGGATAGATGTGGACTTCCTAATTACAGACTCCCTTGATTTGAAAGCGGTATCTGCTGTTTTTGCTGTTTTCTTTTCTGTTTTTTCTCTGTTTTCTTTGAGGGTCTTGGTATAGTCCCCCCTCCTTTTGTAAGTAATTTTCATCTTTTTTAATAAAATTTTCTTGAGTTTGGCGGTATAGGATGGAGGTCTCTCGGGGTGCCAACCTAGTTGGGATGTCGACGATGCCTCTTGATGCCGATCCATGCTCCTTGTTCATCAAAAAAAAATTATTATTTTTATCATTATCAGGTATTTAAAATTTAAATACTTAAAATTTAAATACCATAATATAAATATTACTAATGCGTGTCTTTATTTTATGTGGGACCTCCACACTCTATTTTTTCAATTCACACAACACTAGTTCAAAGTCTCATGACTTGCTCTTTAATCTTCCAACCTTCCAATTTCTTTCCAACTTCACACCAACGTTCCAACAATTTCCTACATGAATTTAAAAAATGGTTTTAGAAATAACGTCAAATGTTTCTATAAGATGCTAATAAACAAAGTGTCGCCAACAACTTGAACTCTTGCATAACGAGTAAAATTGTGATTAAGAAAAGTCGCTCGTAGCGTTGTACTCAATCTCAGAGATAGAATCCACACACAACCTTTTTCTAAGGTGTATTCTAAAAGCCCATGTTTTTATGGCCATGGACGCTTATTCTAGTTTGACGAATGCTCTCTGTATTTTGCCTCCAAATCTCATAGGAACCGCCTCAGTTCAACATTCGTATATGCGAGTCTATCAAGAGTACTCTTGTAGTTATGTACTCCACACCGCATAGAGTACAAATCTCGTTAAGAGTTTATATTACCTCATCCTCATCTGGAATGATGCTTCTCTAGTTTATCATAGCATGTCATATCACTTCATGAAGTTTTATTACCCATTGAACCTATTTCTTTGGATATCTAGTCATTTAGGTCAGGTTATCATCACTCTTGATCTATAGGCATTAGCCTTATCCTATTGGATGTGTCTAGGAACTTTTTTCTAGTTAATCCTTTCGTCAAAGGATCAACTAAGTTTTCATCAGTACATGTATGATCTACTTTAACTGCTCATTTAGAGACCAACTAGCTCTCTTATTGTTATGTGTTTGTGCCTTAAATGTCGTCTCTTACCATTGTAGTAACAATTCTCAATTTTGCAATAGCTGCGATTGCATGTGAGAAAAAACACAAGAAGGTGGGTTGAATTGTGTTGGCTTTTTCTAAAAATCCTTTTAACAGTTTTAACAAAAACAAAACAAGTGATAATCAGAGAGTAAAGGAAGGTCAGACAACGAATTGAAGGGGATTGAAATCAGTGAGGAGAGTGAGAGTTCATACCATACATGTTCTTCATTGTTTTGTTGAAAGAGAGAAGACTGAGAAGAAAGATGGTTATCTGTTATTGAGTAAAAATTAAATAATAATTCTGAACCTTTAGATTCATCTAACAATTAAAAGTTAACTGACTATGTGATTGTGTCATTAACTTGACTGCTGTGAATCATCATCCAATTATAAGATTCTTTTGAAAATATTTTTTGTTCCTTTTTATAATACTCTTCTGCTATTTCCAACTACATTAATTATTTTTTTACATACATACCCTTTTTTTTTTTTAGGGTACATACATACATACCCTTATTATCTATGTTTTTTTCTTCAATCAGCATTAAATAACATGTTGAAAACATTAACAAATTCTCTCTCTTAAATGATAAAATTGTAAAAACAATAATATTTAGGCTAAAGTGCACTTTTCACCCCTTAAGTTTCAAAAAGTTGCGATTTTGGCCCCCTATTTAAAAATATTACAATTTTGGTCCCTTTCGTCCTATAATTGCTGAAAGACGCCACGTGTCCCAAAAAAGGGACCATAATCGCAACTTTTTGAGAAGATAAGGGGTCAAAAGATCATATTTCCCTTATGTTAGGGGGTCAAAAGAGCATATTTCCCTAAACATAGGGGGTCACTTTTGCCATTTTTTTACATAGGGGGCCAAAATCGCAACTTTTTAAAACTTAAGGGGTAAAAAGTGCACTTTAGCCTAATATTTACACATAAATTTTCTTAATTCCCGTGATTTTGGCAAAAGGTTTTTATATTTAGGGACGGGGGTAGTAATATAGAGAAGAGTAATAATCACGTAATAAAAATATTCAAATTGATAATTATAGAATTTGGATGAGAGACCAAGATTTTTTTCAAGTTTATCATTAATCATCTCAATAAATCCGTGCGACGCACGGGTGAGTTAAGTGTTGAATGGGTAAGTTAAGTGCAAAAATAATTTTGTTTGTGGAAATTGATTGGTGCTTACTGATTCAGTATATCGGTCCAAAAAAATTGAAGGTAGGCTATCATTTATTATATATCAGTTCAAAAAAATTGAAGCAAGGGTTGTCTTCTCGGGAAAAAAATTAAACACTACATACTTAATTAAAAAAATATCTAATTAATGTGCATCAAAATTGCAACGAACTTTTTAAAGCAATTAAAATTTGCTAATCTCATTTTTCATCCCTTACGTAGTAAAAAACATAAAATACCACACACAACCATCTCTTTTATGTTTGAACATTTGGTATATTTTCCCTATATAACTAAAATTACAACAAAAAAAGTAAAATATAAAACCAAAAAATTAGATGCAGCAACTATTTTTCTTTGAGAAGTTCAATTCCTTCTTTCAAACCACCTTTTATGCATTGAGCTTCACTGCCAACAAAAGTTTATGTCATTGCAAATAAAAACTAATGACCAAGTTAGAGCACTTTAAATTGCAAAGAATAATCGATATTGAAACCAAAGATTACAAAATGGCTGCAATAGCAAGGAAGAAATAGAAAGGTAACACCAGGCCAAAACTAACAACCTAAAACCTAACAATACAAAGGAGAAAAAAATAGAACCTCCCTGCTACAAAAGCCGCAAAACAACCGCTCCAAACTGTACTATCTATGCACACAAACTGAAGCGCCAAAAACTCTAGCGTGAACCACATCAATGCAATGAAATGCATAGAAACTGCGGTGAAAAAATTGTTGATGCACTCTAAATCAGCCTTCACATCAAAACCGTATTGAAGTACACAACATAACCAAATCAAAGTGCTTAGGTATCCATCTGAACGTTTAATTTGATCCCAAACTCAAATCAAAGCGCTTAGAATATCAAGTAATTTTTATTGACAAAATAAAGAGATCATAAATATACAAAACAAAGCAATATATAAAACGTTATTTTCATGAAATTGAGGTAAATATGGAAACAACTCATCGATGTTATGTGATACACCGTCTGAAGTCAAAGAAAACAGGAATTTCAACACCTTAAAAACAACTTATTTTGGAGTATAAAAACTTCTTTTTGAAATTTATCTAATTTGACCTCATTACCAGCATCAATTATCTATTATTTAGTTAATCAAATCAAAGTGCTTAGAATAGGCAGGGGTCTTAGCCAACCTCTAAATTAGGTAGCAATATACTAAAATCAAATATATAGAAACTGTGAGGGATGAAATAACCATCATGAAAGATAAATGTCTTCTCTATCTTAAAAGCATCACATACATTTCTTATTGTAATTGCTAGCAGTACAAAGAATAATTGTATCCTAAATAGGTATCAGAATAAGGATTTCACACTGAAATTCAAACAAAATATTATAAAAGTTCCAGCCCACTTATACTTTTTTCATGCCATAAACACCAAACATGTTGTATTTCATTTATTCCTTTCATTTGCAATGAACATTGACCTTGCTAATTTTAGTTCTTTTATCCCTCACTCATAAAAACTAGGCTTAATTAATGATTTGGTCCCTTAAGTTATTTGTTGGTTACATTTTGGTCCCATAAGTTATTAACGTTACAATTTGGTCCCTTAAGTTAGTATTTGTTAGCCAAATAAATCCTCACCGTCAGTCTTTTGCCAAAATGTTAAATAGGTACATGTGAACGGCGACGTGACAACTTGCAATGTGTATCCACCTTAGACATTGGCTTAATGGTTTTGACGTGGGAATTTATTTGGTTGACGGAAAATGACTTAAAGGGACCAAATTGTAACGTTAATAACTTATGGGACTAAAATGTAACCAACAAATAACTTAAGGGACCAAATCATTAATTAAGCCTAAAAACTACATTTTATCATTGCTCTCCAATTTTATCATTGAACACTTTTCCAAACCCGCACAAACCATAACAGGATCCCATTCGGATGAGCAACACATTATATGACTGTTCTAAAACCAAATAAATCTTACCAACACCATTTAGTCGCAATCCTAGAGTTTTCACCATCAAATTTTATTTTAACACTTATATTTTGAAATATTTTACTAAATAAATAATTTCTATTGTAAATCTAATTAGAAATTTAAATTCCATAGCAATTAAACACAATAACAACTAAAAGTCCACTTAAAATTGATCAAGCAACAAATCTTTCCATTGACTATCAAATGCCAAAACAAAACCAATATATGGTGCCAAACTCAGATCAATTCTATCAGGAAATTGATACAGAAACAGATGGTTCTTTTAATAACATCGATGAGTTGTTTCCATATTTACCTCAATTTCATGAAAATAACGTTTTATATATTGCTTTGCTTTGTATATTTATGATCTCTTTATTTTGTCAATAAAAATTACTTGATATATTCCATATAAAATGTGGCTTTTTGTTGCACTGAATAATGATGTACTCACAATGAGCAGGAAAATAACAAAATGCTATAGACATAGACATCAAGAAGTCTTTGGAAAATAATGATAAGAGGGAACCAAAGCTCTGATTTTTGTATCAGAAATTGGAAAATAATAATGCCTTAATCATATACTATCAAGGTTCCAATATTATAGACACTTCTATGAGTAGTGCAAAAAACTAGGTTTGCAATAATCTTCATTAGTTTGAAATAATATTATCAATGGTTTGTTGTTGATGAAGGGAGCAACAAAAGTGGGGTACCAGTAGCTTTGTTTTGGAGCTTCTGTATGTTGCGTCGAACCCATCCATAAGCATGCATTTGGCGACCAAGAAGCGGAACCAAATAGGTACATCAAGATTGCACCGATTCCATTGCTTCTGTATGTTGGAGCTTCTATATATATGTGCTCATTCTGATTCCATTGCTCCTCAAATTATAGTTAGAAATGAATCAAAATTGGAAGGAAACAGTAAAGGAAAAGATGAAGCAAAGAAAACATAAAACAATCAAGTGAAGGAGAATCAGCAAAGAAGAAATGAGAAAGGGGATGAATGAGAAGATAACAAAATTCAAAACCATGACATGATTTTATCCGGTCCAAAATCACACTTTTAGAATTACTGGCAAAAAATGAAGATGAGAGGATTCAGATTTGAATCATAATCTTGAGAGATAATGTTGAATTTGTATTAGGATGGAGAATAAAAAGATAGGATAGAGATTCAATGTTAAAATTCCACTGATTTTTCAATTTTTTAAAATAATAAATTCGATACTGAGATATACATGGGTTTGGGAGGGAAATATTTTTAGGGTTGAGCTAATCCTTTATTCTTAACTAGATTGCCGACCCGTGCGCCGCACGGGTCTTATGAGCTGGAAAAGATCCACAACCGATTAAAATTCGATGATTGAAAGTACTAAATTAACATTACATTATATACTAACATTTGAAATAAAAAAAAATGTAACCAACAGTCGGTGGAGTCAAATAAGCTGAGAAATGGTCTATCACATGGTTTTTTATATGGGGAAGTGAACACCCGCGTTTAAATAACTCTCCTTGTGTTTACAAAGCCAGCAAAAATCAGTGGGAAACTAATGGAAATTGATCCCTCTACTACCATTGTGAATTTAACTAAAGTGGGCCATTATAATTATTAACTGTGAGTATTTGATTAGCTACACCAAGTGCCTCTTTTTTTTTGCTGCTAACATTATTAAATAAATAAATTTAAATATACACATCATTCTTATTTCAAAAAAAAACTCTTGAGAAATGTTATTAAGGGAAAATCTAATTTAATTACCATGATAGAACGCAATTGAAATTCAATAACAATCCAGCAATAGACGTTTGGATTGTACTGGTAAAGGAGAGCTTCAGCAAATGGCCATTCATATATGCTAACAGTTGTTGAAACAGTTTCTATATTCCTTATATACTAATAAATATGAATGCAAATCTGTTAAAGAAAAACAGGTTCTTCATTTAACTAAATTTTGACATTGAACCGCTTTGTGCAAAACTCAAAGGATTAATAAAACA
>Ga0228710_1006842_pt1 | contig 17091 bp, 8 predicted proteins | sample MedpolnodulmetaG_FD_177995 | JGI IMG/M metagenome (GOLD analysis project Ga0228710, IMG submission 177995) | Root nodule microbial communities from Medicago polymorpha collected in Santa Monica, California, United States - pink nodules | ecosystem: Host-associated > Plants > Roots > Nodule... | reverse complement strand
TTGCATTTTCCTAGCTTTATCAAAAAAAAAAAAAGGACTAACACGATATTTTTGTCAAATATAAAGAACCGAAAGAAGTATTTGATTATAAATAAATTAAAATACAAAGATAGAGAGAGATAGATGGGGAAATTATTTCAAAAAATGTAATGCTAAAGCAACAATATGTTGTGAGTTTGTTCACAAATTTATTCCCTTTGTTTTCAACGACGACTTTGAATTTATATTGTATCGATTACTATATCAATTTGAAAGAATATCATTTTTTTCCAAATAAAGTTACACTAATGATCATCAAACATCTTGAGGGAGTTTGAACTTTTGATGTTGCAAGGTCAGATTTTTACCATTGAGTTTCACCTCATGAACAATGCAGTGATGCTGAAATCATATGCAATTGTGGTATATTTAGATAAATTGTGAGATTTTTGTGTGACTTTTTTCTTTAAATTATAACATTTATTTTGTTATGTTATGATTATATAAAAAAAATTATAATATTTATTTGAACTATTTTAGCATATTTTACTCAATTATATAATTGAATCTTTTGCACCCAAAAAAATCCACAGTTAGATCATGTTACACGAAGCTCAATTCTGCTATCAATCAGAGCATGACAAAGGGGAGTGTTCAAGAAAGCAATATGAGACTTGTGGAGTAATAGTGTGCCATCTAATAACATTCAAGTCTTGCTGTGCATTATTTTCCTTTAAGAAATGAAAAATGTAACACATTTATGCTTTGAATGTCCTTTTGCAAATGTGATATGGAGTAAGGTATGCACATGGTTAGGTACATCAATACCATTGAACATGGTTGGAGGAACACTCTGATATGGATTGCTACCTCTTGGTGTTTGTGGCTGGTGTGAAATGACGTCGTTTTCAAAGGAGCTATAGGAGATGTCTCTATTGTAATGGACAACATCAAAATAGTGACTTGCGCTTTTGTTTGTAGTTAGAGATAAATCTTTCCTTTTAATGTTCCTAACCCTTTGTCTTGCTTTCGAAGTGCTTACCACTCATATTTTATTGTCCAATTAATGACTTTGTTTATCAAAATGGATGTCCAAAATTGATCTGATTACATAGAGCAGATTGGGGTGCACACAGACAATCACATGATAACATATACAATTTACAATACAAAGAATGTACATATAATTGTTTGATAACATTGAGTTTATACACTTGGTTTCTACACCGTAATTATATAGGCGTTTTAGATTGGACTTAAACATAGAGGTTTAACATGGACAAAACAATCTCTATTACAACTTGGCTCTCCATTAACTTTTTACACTCGATAATCGTTTTAGAGTAGATGGTTGCTCTTTAAGCCTCAAGACCGACAAAATAAATTATGGGAAATATGTTTGATACTATAAAAAAATGAGAGTTACTTTTTCCACCCTATGCCCTTCTCACGCGTCCTGCAAAATTACCAAATTGCCCTCCGGAAAACAAGATCCGAAAAATTAAAGATGGGTCCGGATTATATATTCTGGACAGATTCGAAGTATAAAAGGAAATTCACTCCCATTTTTACAGTTTCACTTTTTATTTACTCTCTCCCTCTAATCCCAAATTCCGAACTGAAAAAATCCAACCAAAATCGGTGAAATCTTGCTCAAATGGACCGCATTTCAACCCTTTGATAAACATCACATGGAAGGTTAGTTTGATTTCTCTATGAATACATGTAATTTGTATCATTTTTTTTCTTCTGCACAAATGCACTCTGGATTTTGTTTTCTGGACTAGATCGTTGCAATCCGGAAAATAAATTCCGAAAACACCCAGAATATGTTTTGATTGTCTTTTTTTGTACTGTTTTGTGCTAATTTTGTTGTGTGCGTGTTACAGAAGGTTCATCTTCCACTCAGCGCGTAAGGGAGGGTGGTGTTGTTCTGAGGCGTCGGGTAGTGCCAGAGGATACCGTGCTGATGTCGAGCATCAGCCGGAGCAGCATGAGCAAGAGTATATGGAAGATGTCGTGGACATGCAACTAATGGAGGAGCAGGAGCTTCAGGCAATGGATGAGGATAAGGAAGACGTCGAGCCACGGCGAAGGTGAACGAAAAGAAGAAGGTGGTGTATCCTGAGCCACTCGATGACTATCCTGGTGGCCCACACGACACTAACCTGCTGTGGAGGTACCAGGTGCACGTGGCCAAGAAGGCGGCTGAAGGCGAGGTAATTGTTAATGTTAAACTTACTTTAATATGTTGTTAAACTAATGTTTATTAATGTTACTTTAATAAATTGTTGAGCTTGTATGTTTGTGAAGCCATGAGTGTAAACTGATGTTTAGATATTGTCTTTTATTATTTGTAGTGGCGTGGCAATATAAAATGCATCAACAACGGAAAAAAGATTATGACGATGCATGATAACGATACCACCCCTATCATGGCTGCACGGTGGTGGCGTCACAGACTGCAAGGCACCGGTCTTTCTTGGCTTCAGGATACCAGATACAGCCTGATTGACCACAATCTGATATGTGCTTTTGTGGAGAGGAGGCACAAGGATACTTCGAGTTTCCACCTTCCGTTTGAGGAGATGACAGTGACACTTGATGACGTGTCCTATTTGCTGCATCTACCCATTGATGGCATGCTTTTGTCCCATAGTCCTATCATACGGGACGACGCAGTGGAGTGGATGGTGGAGCACTTGGGGTCTAATCCGGGTCAAGCTCTAGTTGAGGTGACTCAGACCAAAGGTGCACATTGCCGATTCAACTACTTGAGGAGGATTTCCAATGAGCGTATGTTGGAGCAGTTGGCGTTGGAGACTGAGTATGGTGTGACTCCGGAGGTGCGGAGGTTGCGGGACCATGATGTCCGCATATATTTTCTATACTTGGTGGGGATCAAGCTCTTCACTGACAAGAGCACCACTGATGTGGATGTTGTCTACCTGAGGTACTTTAGAAACCTTGATCTTGTTGTTGGTTATTCATGGGGAGCTGCAACACTAGCTCACATGTATACGGAGCTTAACAAGGTTGCACGTTGGAACTGCGGTCAGGTGTCAGGATACCTGACTTTGTTGCAGGTATAAATTAAAAATTATGTTTTGTTTTCTTAAATGTTAGTGTTTATTGTTTGTATATTTATATGTGGTTGTCATTGTTGCAGGCTTGGGAAGCAAGGATGTCTAAGCATCGTATCGGGAGGATCGGGATCCACGCACGATGCTTTTTGTACGACTATTTGGTTTGGGCACCCCAGACAACTACAGAAACCATCTGGATAGGCTGGATCTGAGTGGTGTTGTCATGACCCCATATGGAGACCACCGTCAGGCACGTCCGTTTGAGCGGGTCAGCCTTTACACTAAATGGATCAGATACGAAGACCGCATGGTGAGATATCTGCCGGAGCGGGTTCTTCGTCAGTTTGGGAGGGTTCAGACCATACTGAGACATCCCGTTGAGAGTGCACCTCCTGATACTAATTTGGGGGAGATCTCACTCCGCTTTCAGCGTGCTCTTGATCATGCGCTGACACCTGAGCAGTTGGGGCAACATACAATTCATGGTGTGGAGGCAGTAGATGGATACATCGAGTGGTTTTATCACCTGTCTCATTCACACATGATTCTTCTAGACATGGAGGTTCTGGTGCGGAGGCCACCAGAGCGTGAGGTCCTTGATGCGCTTGCTGCTCAGGAGGATGGAGAGCATGGGTACTTACAGCTTAACGGAAGGATGAGTCACATCAGAGATCATGTGTATGATGTGATGTCCAGTGGTCTGGTGCCGCGAGGGTCTGAGGAATGGCAACATTTGGAGGATGTGTTGAAAGAGGTGCATGATGGGAAGGTTTACCGTCGTCGGGGAGCTACTGAGGGTGGCAGAGGAGGTGGTGGGGGTGGTGGTGGTGGTCTGGGTGTAGTTATTAGAGGTTGATTGTAATTTTTAATCATGTTATGTAATGTTTGAATGTTATGGATGATTTTAAGTTATGTAATATTCAGATAATTTTAATTTTTATGTTTGAATAATGTTGAATGTTTGGATAATTATGTTGTATTGTTAATTGTTATGTTATAACTTGAATTTTCTGTTTGGACATATGGTCAAAGGCCAGAACAGTTGACTAACTAAATGCTCTAAAACAGAGGCTCAGCCAAAACAGATGGCTTCTGCCTCCGTACTGATGTAGTTCAGATTACAAAATCCGGAAGTTTATACACTTTCCGGATTATGTAATCCGGAAACATCATTTTCCACCCCATTTGTTGACTTTCAACGAGGTGATTCAGTGGCGGAGCTAGGAATTTTATCGAGCCTGGGAAAAATTTTGATCGCAAATTCACATGCGACATAATATATAAATAGTCATAAATCGAAATAAAAGAGACTCGTAATTTTGTCGATAAAAGTACAATTTGAAATAAGAGAGATAAAACATAACTTGTCAATAGTGTGCTAAATAAAATTAGGAGGTAAATGCCCTTTCCGATACTTCTTTGCGATGAATGTTCAAATAATATCAATATCATCAAATGACTTGAATATCTCCCGCTCGATGTAACATATCATCAAGTCATTGAACCACACATCGTTGATCATGTTGGTAACAATTATTTCTCACGGGCTCATAAGATTATTTTATTAGCTTATTGACATGGCTTGATAACTGGTGTACTTCCCACTTTGTGGATGTTGATAACGGGCTCATAAGATTATTAGAAGTTAAAATCTGATTAATTCACTACTACAAAATACCCCCTTTAATAGCATTCATTTTGGCGTTTAATAGCGCTTGTGAAACGCTAAGAAAGCCCCCGCTATTATAGGTTAGAACCCCTACAACAGCGCTTTCAAAACGCTATTAAATAACAATGTTTCAGTAGTGCTTTCAGAAAATCGCTAACATAGCCTTATTTTTGTGCTCTTTTTAAACAGGTGTTTCTTAGCGTTTTCCAGAAAACGCCATCTTAACTATCACCCCTTTAATAGGGCTTTCAGAAAAGCGCTAATAAAACTCCCAATTTTTTTATTTTAAAAATTAAATCTACAACCAAAAGCTTCATAATAAATTACTGACCAAGCAAAAAATATATATACGGATCAGAAACACTAGTAATTCATTAATAGAAATGAACAACAATAATGTGTTGATGAGAAACTTAATTACAAATGACATCTAACGCTAACTTATAGGTACAAAAATAATATCGCTTCTCCAAAAGCGCTATCTAATTGAAGTAACTTAATAGCATTTTTTCGAAAGCACTATCTAAACCAATTTATCAAAAGCCATTAATAGCGCCCGACCAGAAGCGCTATACTAGATCTATATATTTCCTTATTCATAGCGTTTTGCAGAAAGCGCTATTAAAATTGTGCTATAAAAACCCAAAATTGTGGTAATGATTATGTCATGTTGTAGAAGTGATTGTAAGTTTTTTTTATGTATAAAAGTGATTGTAAGTTTTTTCATGTATGAAGTGATTGTTACCATAAATTAAAGGAAAATGTTAACTTGTGCCCTTAGGGCACATGTTAAGAATTCCATTAATAGAAATTATGTATTGAAAATTGTGTTAAATTATTTTTTTTCAATAAATTCTTACCACTAATGGAATGACATTAATGCTTAACATGTGCCCTAAGGGCACAAGTTAACATGACCCTAAATTAAATGAGCAATGGAGTGTGTGTATATATATAGATTTTGATTTATGTGAGTATTGAGTATTGGTTTGGGTGAATGATATAATAGTTCATAGTTAGGGAGAATTATTCTAATTAAGTCACTTCAACAATTTATTCTAAAAGATGATTACAGTAATCGATTTCAAATTCCAATGATATTAATTATAATATTTTATTATATTGTTTAAATTAATTTTAGTGGTAATTTTATGAATTATTCATCTTTAGAATTTATAGTAGAATATAAAATATATAAAAAAAACAATGATAAGTTTTAGTGACAGCCAAACCGTAGGTACAGGTCCATATTGCATTTTAAAATGGTCTCCTTAGAATTACCTACGTTTTTTTCGTAGGTAAATGTGAAAAACATGTAGTGACAACCATTTGGCAATGACAGACAGATTTAGTTACGGAATTTGCCCTATAGTGACGGATTTTGGTTGTCACTATAAGTCAAATTCCTTGCAAATTTCTTGTAGCGATACAAAGAAAGTATCGGTTGAGCCCAGGCTAGCTGGGCCCTAAAAACGCCCCTGGGGTGATTTACACATTTTGGATTACATAATCCGGGATTTGTACAGAATTTTCGGATTATGTACTCTGAAGCTATCTATTCAAAATTGGCATCATCATCCATCAGGGTGGTTGAAGTGGCAAAATCCACAAATTTGTCCGAAATACATTTTCCGAAAGGTGTTCGAATTTTATAATCCGGACTAAAGGTATTTTTGAAAAATAATAGAACACGCGAGGAAAGGCATAGAGTGGAAAAAGTATCTCTCTGAAAAAAATGACAATAGATAACAACTGGACCTTATATATGTCCTTAAAAAAAAAGTGGACCTTATATATGAGAAGCGTCATCAACACATCTCTAATATACAGTTTCTAATACACTATCATTTGTTTGTTTAAAACTCCTCCACCAACTCATGTTAATTTTGTATAAATTTGGTAAAACATTCATATATTTTAACCAATGTTGAAAATTGTATGTTCAAGAGTGTGTTATTGTTAACTTTATTCTTTTGTATATTATTTCCTTGAAGAGAATATGAACGAGATTATTCTTTTGGTTTCTCACATATTCCTTTCACTTGAAGTAATTTCATTTGAGAAATTGAGTATTAAATGTGAACACTTTTATCAACTGATATTTAAACATTGATTCGTCATATTATACTATTCTAACATATCCCGTTAGACACAACCTCAAATGAAAAAGTGGATGAAAGAAAATAATGTTATCTTTTTGCACTCTTGATAACAAGAAAAATCATGCAAACCTTAATCTATGTGAGAAACATGAACAAATCATTTTAATTAAATTAAGGAAATTTTTTTCAAAAAATTATCCACTCAAAATAAGTATTCTCTCCCCTTTTGAAAAATCTCTAATATCATCCTCTCATTGATTATCTCTCATTCGTTCTATCTATTCTTCCTCAGTGAAAAAGGAGTGAAAGCAATTGTTAGTTTTATCATTTTTTCTTCATTGTAATTCAGTCCACTCATTTCTCAAGAACATAGTGCACACACAATTTTGTCCCCTAAATAATTCTTTATTTATTATTTTTTTAAATGAGAAAGGAATCTTGAACACATGAAAATACCTAGCAAAACACTTCATATATGTAACATCATGAAATTCGTTGATGGATGCCTCTCTCTTTCCCTTTTTATTTCAAGACCACAAGACAAAAGTACAAACAATTGTAAAGTTTAAAAGGGAAGAAAAAAATATCAAACCGACAAGGTTAACCACCAACAGGATCTTCACTCAAAAAGCAAATTCAGTTATGATTCTTGATCATCAGCTACTTCGTACCATTCTACATCTTCTGATTCATCTACATTTGTTAAGGTAACATTATTATTAAAACAATAAGAGGCAAAGACCATATCTTGGTTGACATGGTGCATTTATTACATTCTTTTTTTGATTGGGAAAATTGAAATGACATCGAATTAACAAAATACTGAACCTTGAGTTAATAATCATCTCTATCAACTATCAGAGGTTCTTGTCCAATCAACAGCTGCAGAACCTACCTAATCAATAAGAGAGAAACATGAGAAATTGAAATTTTCGTGTCTGCCTGGTATCGTGGTGAGTTTGACAAAATCACGATGCTAGTGTAATTTTGACCAACCCATTAGTATACCAAACATACACTTAACCTGTTACTACAAAAGGACATATATTATAAGAGTTAGAAACACCAAAATTTAAATGATTTCCACAGATTTTTTGCTTGGTATTTTACTGTCACACCAAGTTGCCAACCAAGATCACACTACTAGAAAGTTGCCATTTAGTGTCCGATCGATTTTGAGTCCGAAATATTTCAGTCCACCATACGAAGAAGGTTAATCTCGATTAAGCGTAATTCATTTCGGACTAGAACCTAAGTAACCAAAGCGATTGGACAACACATTGACATCATCATCATCATCATCATCATCTTGAGAAGTTAGAATATCTAATTCACTCTCAAATTTCTCACTAAAAAGTTCTTCCCAAAACCCTTCATCAAGTTCTTTATTCAATTTCTCATGAGTCTCAAATACCTCAATCTCTTCCTCATGTTCTCCACCACCTCTTCCAAGACCCTGCATTTCCATAGCCAACATTTCCAACTCTGACACTTCAAATCCATATCTAACATTGCTTCTTCCATCTCCACCATTACTTGATTCTCCATACTCAATTGGCCTTCTCCTCTTCTTAGTAATAGCATCTTCAATCTCCTTTCTCTTTTCCTTCTGTTGAAGTAATTGCTGAATAAAAGCTGGATTTTTCATAGCTCTAGCCAAAAAAGCCATCATTTGTTGCTGCTTAATTTCTGTACCACGTAGCCTTTCCTCCATTGCTTGAAGAATGGATCTTGTATTCTGTTGTTGCTGTCTAAGCTTCACAAGTTCCATCATTAAAACTTGTTTGTCGCGCCTCAAATGATCGATTTCTTCGTCTAATCCAAAACGACCAACTTCAACACAATGACCTTGTGATGAATGTTGTTGTGAAGTACTAGGTTGTAAAGTTTGTCTCCTTCTCTTAATGTTTGCTAAAAGATGTTTATGTCCTCTTAGAAATCCTTCATTTGCAAACTCCCATTTATCAGGATCAATTTTTCTAAAACCCTGTATACAAAAAATTGAGTCCCACATCGACATTTAAAATAAAAAACTTAACTCATATGATATGGCAATAAATATAGAATTGTGCAATTACTTCAACCATAGGTAATGGTATAATGGTAATTACAAAATGATTCTATTTTCTTATTAGATGCATGAATGTGACATCTAAGTTCAACATCAAATGGAGCAGGTAGGAGGAGAAATCCAGAAACCAAAAATCCAGGAAACAACAAGACAAGACGCGTGACATTAAAATAATCATACACTTCCAGATAATACTATATTTTATGGAGATTAAAAAAAAGGTTAATGAATAGAAAAATATTATAAAGCAACTATACAGTGATTTTTATTTTTTTTTGAAGAACTATACAGTGAAAATATTTGCTGACTTTAGTAGATACATACGTACATATACAGTACAAACGTTTTATACATTAATTCAACTATTTTAATACAATTTGATAATCGTATAAAGTATATTTTTTCTGTCAATACAGATAACATATATAAAAGGTAAAAAATTAATAAATAAAATATTATTTAGCTTGCCTAGGAAAATTTTCTTAGCACAAAGATATATAAAAAATTAAAAAACCAGTATACAAGTAATGTAAAATGATAAGTCAAACAAAAAAAATAGTGTAAAATGATCCAATCTTCTAAAATTTATATTTAGCTTAAGATCAAAATTTTCTTCTGGGATTAAAGAAAATATGGTATTGGTTACTTAATTGGGTTAAATATTATTTATGCAAATGAAATGTTAATCTGAATGACAGAGAAGAATACTTACATAGGTGTTGAGCTGTCTAACAAAACTTGAGAAATTGTTGTGTTTGAAGTATCTAGGAAGAAGGTCTCTGGAGAAAGCATTTGGATCCCAAACAACAAAGCTAGCACCACCTCTGCTCCATGAAACTATGTGACTTGTTGTGGGGTCCTCCACAACATCAAATGTCTTTGTGAGAAATGGTGGTGGTCCTACTTCATGAAGCCCCTCCATTGGCCGTGGAATAACAACCGTTGATCCCTCATCACTTCCTCTTTCATATGTCGATGATGACGAGGTTGCCTCAATTTCCAAATACTCTTCTTTCACCGGGTAGAGATAGTTCATTTTATAATTCACGACCTAATATTTGAGGGTTATTGCTCGAAAAACAACAGAGTCGCGGTGGAAATAGTTTGAGTTTTCTTTAAAATAAAATTGACAAATAATAAGGGAAATTTAAAAGAAGTGAAAGCAAAGGAAGATTTTAAAAGAAGTGAAAATGTTCGTTCATAATAAAGGAAAGATATAGATTCAATGAAATGGTGATGAGTGTAAGAAGGAGAAAGAAAAAAGACGAAGCATTGGAAATTTGGAAAGTCGTTAAGGCAGTTGAAAGGAAAAAAAAAACAAGATGAGGTGTCTTACCTATATTTGAAGAAAGCTAAAGAGGAAGTGTTGTGAGGGTTTATATAGAAAGAGAGAGTGAAGTGTAGTGAGAAAAAAATAATATTAAAGATGTGTATTATTAAGAAGTTTCTAGACATCTTGGAAGCAAATATTGTGTTATTTTATTAAACCAAAAACAAATTGTAATTATTTTATTGATAAATTCTTTCCATGAATAGCAAGTGGATGAAAGAGACAAGTTTGTGGGTGAAGGAGTGGGTTCTTTGTTAGGAAAGTTCTGGAAGTTAGAGAGGAAGGAAGTATTTGATATGGTGGTGGGGATGCTATAGTTTTATTTTAATGTTATTTGATTAAATTAAAATTGTTTGTGGGGGTTCACATGTTGGGAGATAGTGGTTTTGGTTGGCACACTGATTTTATAATACTTTGGATAGGATATGGTGTGATGTGTGAAAAAGAAATTAAACCATGGTTCATCAATTGGGTGGTAACATCTGTAAAAGGAGTCTATAATAATTGATTTGAATCAAATGAAAGTGGATAAGCACAGAATTTATGGCATGGTTTTTCAGAAGTAGTAGAATGAATGGAGAGTGAGCTTCTTGTTATCTCATGTTTGGTTGGTGAAGTAAACTATCTCCACCACCAAAATCTAAGGAGGAAAGGAAAAATAACATTTGTTTAGTATTTCCGTACGTGACCAAATCTTATGTGGCCTTGTCACATTTTTTTTTTTGAACAAATAGGACATATATTGATATTTTGGAGAGTAAACCATCAAATTGCTATGTAAGTCTCTCTCAAACATATCAATGACTATATTAATATTTTTAAATAATTTTTTGACTAATAATTTTTTTAAAAATAATATTAGGCTTTATCAAATAGTTCTCAGTTAAGTCTAGATGTTGTTATTCTCTATGATCTAATGAAAACAATTTTTTTTGACAAGTTTTATATATTTTTATTGTTTCTTAAAAATTCACTTTAAAAATCTATTTTCTCTTTATTAACAAGTAAAATTAACATAAATTTTAGAGAATAAAAATAGAAGATATTCTCACAAATTAAACAAAACCATAATTTTCTTTGAACAGTTAAATTTGCAAATTTAAAATCATAAAAATTCAAACCAAATCACATGGAATCAACACCTACCCTTTAATTAATAATCATACGAATCATAACATATATGACTTAGGCTCATAATAAGAGTGAAAAATGAACTAAGGATAGCTTGATGCTAAAGATGAGAAAATTAAGATGTCGAGAAATAAAAAGTTTGAGGGTTTACTTCCTGCTACCTGAACAATAACAATCATATTGACAATTTTTAATAAATAAACAATAATAATATTTAAACACCTTAAATTTTTTAGTTTATTTAATACCTCATTTTCTCTCTTGTAATCATATAACGTGTTGCATGGAAATTTTGAATAAAAAATTTCAAGCAAACTAAAGCTTGTTTTCCTTGGGCCTGATGGTAATGGCTTGAGATCTTACTCCTCCTCAAAGTTGATCAACACAACTCCTCAAAGTTGATCAACACAACTCTTAGAATTATTTGAAAAGTTTCAAATAATTCAACTTCTAAAATCGGTCATATCGAATGTGCTCAATAAGTCTTTCAAACAATCAATTAGAAACTTTTTCATAATATTCAAATTCAAATAAAGTGGTTTGGAGAAGAAGTTACTTTTTTTTTTTGAAAGGACATAAGTTACTTAGAAGTAAAAGGACACATGATACTCATGCAATATGTAATTTAGTTTATTCTTTGTCTATAAATTGTAAGATCAAACTCCATGCAAATAAGTTGATTTTTGTTTGATGAAACTATGCCTGAACATATAACACAACTGCCTTCACAGATAACTTATTATTGTCAATGTTGAAAGAACGATGTATGAAACTCATATATATATATATATATATATCTTTCCTTTTATTGGCTCGTGCCAATGGTTTTCTTTCATTTTTCCTTTTAACTTTACCATTTTGAGTCCATACATTTCTTCGATTTATAACTGTGTGTTTATAATCTTAAACCTATCAACTGAGAACCTTCTTAAGGATCAAACCCAAATCCTAAATTGATATGTCGAGTTAATTGGTTGAAGAGAAATTATTCCGGACCGAATCTCGGCCAAACAATGGCCAAACTACGAAAGCACAACAAATATATGTATTGTCTTATTGACACTTAAGGAAGGTCGCTTGTGCGCTTGACTAGGGGTGGCAAAAAAATCCGTGTCCACGGGTATCCGCGGATAAAATCCGTCATGGGCACGGGGCGAGTAGTTAAACGGGTACCCGCGGATAGAATAAACAGGTATTTAGCTACCCGTTACTTTATGGACACGGACACGGATATGATGATACCCGTGCTCGCGGGTATCAGTACCCGTTAATAAATTATATAAATTACTAAAATATCCATGGATTATAAGAGTTTGAATGTGGATTTTGGATGTTTTTATCTTTTATTTTACTTCAAGAAGTTGCATGGATTATGTAAGAATCATATCTATTATGTAATGATGAATTTGCTTGGGATTATGTAAGAATCACGATTTTTGTTGGATTATGGTTATGGTATGGATTATGAAATTTGAATGGAATATCTTATGTATGGATGTTTAAAAGTTGAAGTTTGTAGGTAATTAAAAGTTGAATTTTTCTTTGTACAAAAAAAAATTCAAAAATCCATGGGTACCCGCGGATATCCGTGGGTATCTAAATACCCGTGGATTACCCGTATCGAGATACCCGCACGGATATAGGGACGGGTACGAGTGCCATATTTATCCAACGGGGCGGGGACAGATATCATATTACCCGTACCCGCGGATACCCATTGACATCCCTACGCTTGACCGCACACAAATGCCACCTTAAGATGATCTTGGTTGTTCACCCAACATCCAACTGTCTTTCGTAACCCACACCAATTTCCACAACGGTTATAACCAATTCGTCTATATAAGCGTGACATCCCGGCCACAATCATATACGATCTGAGAATCACACTTTACTCCCCCTCGCTAGCAGATATCGACTTCGACATCGAAGCGGGTGTCTGCGTTGCAGGTAGCACCGTCGTGGAAGCAAGGCCCAACTGCACTAGAGTTCCTCCTCCACTATATTGGTTCACTGCAACCATATCATCTTTAAGCTATGTTCTAGGACAAATCAAAAATATTTTTCCAATAGTATATCTATATATCACGTACGTCTATCATATCACCATATCTATTGATTTCTCTTTTTAAGTTGTATATCAGATATGTGAATGTCCAAATAACATTTTTCTTAACTAAATTAAAGAAATGGGAGCGAACAAAGACGTGTGCAAAAGAAGTTTTAAGGTAAAAAATGCAACAAGTGGCGATGTAGTCGGACAAGATTACACCATACTACTTTTACAACTTTTTTCACTTTTTAGGTTCATTAAATAAATGATGTATGTGATCTATATTATAGTCCACATACATCATTTATTAATGAAGGTAAAAAGTAAAATATGGTTTACAATAGAGAGAAAAAGAAAAAAAAAGCATATACGAGTGATGAGTGTTCGAATATTCTTCCGTCAAAAAATAAAAAGTGTCTCCACCATTGTCCAATGTTGCATTTGTTTAGATTTAAAATTTAAAATAGTAAACTTGTGAGAACCAACTGTATGCATCGTCACGGCCTTGTCGAATATATTACTACAATTTTTTTTTACTCAATAAAAAATATTGGATTGCGTTGATGGTCTTGGAATGCTCGTATTATATTGTTGAGATTGCGTGGATAGGGCATCTTAATGCCACGTACCAAGAACATCTAATAAATTGTGCTAATAGAAGCAAATAACTTAATTAATAAACAACTAAATAAATCCAAACTTTTTTTTTTTTACAAATCCAAACTGTTAGTATAATGATACAATATACTATTCTTGCATCACCAAACACACTTTTCTTGTGGCGGATTGATCACAATATCTGGTTAAAAATAAAATTTATTTTGTTGATCTAATTTTTTCTTATAAATAAAATCAGAGAGTATTTAACACACAAATTAGTTTATGGCTTTTCATTTTCATTTTCGGAGAGGCCTCACCTTCTTATTACGGGTGATAACGAATTAAGTCAAATTAAGTTTTACAAGGTTTAAATATGAAGCGGTCAAACAATGCAAATCCAAAATCTGGTGTGTTATTTATCAAAACTTATTTGTTTTATTGGAGTTTGACATTTTTTTTTTTGAATATTTTTTTTGACACAACCGGTAAGGCTGTTTAAATGCCTGTTTGATGTTAAAGTGTTTAAATAAGTCATTTGATAAATTTAAATAGATATCCTGACAAACAAATTAATGTCAATTACATTAAGATCTATTTTGATATTTAATATGATATTATAAAGGCCAAATATATCTTTTGGTCTTTTAAGTTTGACAAATATATTGAGTTAGTCTTTTAAATTTTTTATTTAATGTACCTATTTGAATTTTTTTAAGTTTTTACGTTTTAAACAGATCTTTAAAAGGATGTTGGTGTATTAAATTAACAACTTAAATAACCTATTTAAAACTTAAAAAACTTAAAGGACCGACCCGATATTAGTGTCAAATGCCATCATTATAATAAGTTCATATGACAACATTTATTCAATCATCTCATGTATATCTTTTATTATTAATATTAAAAATGGCTCAATTGTTTTTGCCAATAAATATTTTCTAAATTTCATTTTAGGTCTTAATATATGTTGGATTTGTCCTACTTGCTTGGTAGAGAAATTTCAATTTGAGAATAAGAGCATATATATTGCACGTCTAATGACTTGGCCAACGAAAATAAATAAGGAAAATGATTGGTAGACCACCTATGAAATAGACAAAGTGGTTCATATTTTGTTTATATGACATGATTAAAGAAACACTTTTTTCTTCCTTTCTAATGATATGATCAAAAAATACCAATCGACAAGTTATTAAGGGGAGTTTATAAGTTACTATTTTGGTAAGTATATTCATATATTCATATCAGTGTATCATATAATACAGTGTTTTTTAGTTCAATAAACACTGTCTTCAAAATATGTCCACCAATTAGTATGAGACAAATGGTGGTAAGGGGTCATACTATGAGGATTTGTTGACAAATGGCAAGCACACACAACCTAGAATTTTTGTTCTTGTTGCTAGAAACATGCCACCTAGACATACTCCATAAATCCATTCCCTCGTAGTTCGTTTGAGCAGTGTCACCATGCCATGCCCATAACCTGGATTTGTTTGATTTTGAATCAGTACTGCATATAATGTATCAGTCTTTTGAGTATAATATTATTACTTTTTTTACTAGTACAACATAAACCGAAACGTTTATGTTTTGCATTGGTTCTCACTTCTCAGTTCCTATGTGATGGCAGTGTGTCGTGGACAGGCTGCTCTTAAGGCACGTAACAAGAATTTTTTTGGTCTGATAATTTTTTTATTCAACATCAAACTATAATGGAAATGAATCTGATGATTGTCATAAAGTTCTCGAAAGTTCTTGCTTCTAAAATGTCTATATACATATATATTGTTGTTAGTGTGTGGGTGACCCTTAAACACTAGAGGCGATCTCAAAATATGAATGAGAGACATGTCACAATTCACCATCAATTTGATCATACTATATACTATTTTTTGATGTATGAATAAAACTTATTAAAAAATGCTTCAACTTTTGTTGATAATAACTTCTTTTAAATTTGTTTTCGATAAATGTTAAGGCTCTTACTTATATTGTGGAGAAGCTTTTGTTGAGAGAGAACAACTTACATAACTCGTTTAGTAGATTAATGAATGTAAATAAGTGTATAATTATTAAAGGTTGAATAACTCAAATGATTTAAATTAAGAAATAAAAAATTGAAGGTTATGATTCGATCTAAACGAAGGAGAACACCAATTACTAATATTTATAATTCAAAAAATAAAAACAAGCATATAATTATTAATTAAAAATTGGTGGACACTACCAACAAGTTATCAGGAGCAGTTTATTCAGATATCCTTAAAATAATTAGTAATTATAGTATTATACTGATAAATGTATTCAGATACTGGTATGTGTATATGATAGACCAGGGACGGATGTATGTTCATCCATGTGTGGGCTTGTGCCTACACTAAATTTTTAGAAACTATTATTTTTAGTAGTATAATGTATCAATAGTTGACATTTTGACCACATGGCCCACACTTATCACAAATTATTTCTCTTTTGGCCCACACATATCATCCTATATATCAAATTCTTTCTTGATTGTATGAATATTATCAAGAATTAGATGCGAAATCGAATGAGAGATGATCGGTTAAATGATTGTTTAGTTATTTATATAGAGAAAGATATTTTTATTGATAATTAGAAAATCATTCAAAGTTTTCATAATATGAAAAATTGTAGAGGACAATTATTAATGCTACAAAATTTTTTATATGGTGCCCCCACTATTCAAAAATTCTGGATCTGTCACTGCGATAGACACAGTTTTTTTAGTTCAATAAACACAGTCTTCAAGATATGTCCACCAACAAGCATGAGACAAATGTAGCTAAGGGGTTATAGAAGGAGGGTTTGTTGGCAAATGGCAAGCACAGACATCACCTAGAATTTTTTGTTGTTGTTGTTAGAAACATGCCACCTTAATTAGATGTTACTCAAGAATCACCATTTCCTTCGGTATGAGTACTATCACACCATGCCAAATGTCTGATTTGTTTGATTTTGAACCAGAAGTGAGAATATGAACACGGTTAATATTATCATATATGCATCATCCTTTTTTTTTTTTATTTCTGAGGGAATATGCATT
>Ga0228710_1006841_pt1 | contig 17092 bp, 11 predicted proteins | sample MedpolnodulmetaG_FD_177995 | JGI IMG/M metagenome (GOLD analysis project Ga0228710, IMG submission 177995) | Root nodule microbial communities from Medicago polymorpha collected in Santa Monica, California, United States - pink nodules | ecosystem: Host-associated > Plants > Roots > Nodule... | reverse complement strand
TAGAATTTTTTGTTTTTTTTTTTTTTACATAAACATATTTTTTTTAAAGAGACCATTTTTTTTGGCTCTTGATTTTTTATTCATTTTTTCTATTTTTTTTTTGTGTAGATCCATGGTCATCTACATTTTTTTCTTTTTCTGACAAATGTGTTTTACTGTTACCCCATCCCAAACTTAAAAATGTTGTTAATTCCAAAGAGCAACCCCAAACTTAGTTTCAAAGAATGTGCAATCATAATAATACCTATCTAACTCCAAGTGAAATCAAACAGAGTGCATTTAAAGTGTAGGACTGTGACATGATTCGTCACTAATGAAGAATTTTTTTTTCGTTTGGTGTCTCAGAATGGTTTCACAAAGGATAATAATAATAATATAATAGGGTGGCTTGAAAGGCTCTAGTTACCAAAGAAAATTTGCCTCATGTGTAATATAACCTAACTGATTGTCCGTAAAGAACGATCGCAAATTCAAGCAATATCAGCATTCATATGGAACACTCATAATATATATTGGAAATATTTAAGTATCTAACAACCTAGAATGGATATGGAAATATTTGGCTCTGAATCTCACCGGTTATGCTATTCGGAAAAGTCTCTCGCTTTTTTGTTCATGATGCAAAGATTATTTTAGCCAAAATTTGCCAAAGGGGGAGATTGTTAGGTTTTTAGACTTGTATTGGCTGCATTTTGTTAAAACATTAGTTTTAGTAAGATGTCAGACACTATGTATTAACATGTTGGTACGATATCATAGCGTGCCTTGTTCCGCTTACTTGGAGATTCATTTTAAACGTGAAGAATTCCATATATGCTTTGAAGATTTGTTTCACGTGAAGAGTTGACCAAGAAAGCGTATTTCTAGAAGAAGAGATAGGTTGTTTATGCTTAGCGTGTTTCTGAACAATGTTGTTGCAACATTTAAGGAAACATCTTATATGCTTCAGAATATTATATGCTTCAGAATACTTGTGCTGAAATCTCATAATTCAGCTGATTGTTCTAGCCCGACTTGTGCATCAAGCTCATTCAGCAAGCAGACTATATAAAGGAAAACAAAAGACCTAATTGAGTACTGAAGCCGAAATTTAGAAAGGAGTCTTTAGTGTTTTAGTCTTTCTTTGTTATTTGTGAGCCACTCTTATACCACTTTGATATTAGAGTTGGACTTTGTAATCGAGTTGTAAAACTCTAAATCTCTCTAAGCTTGTAAGCACGAGTTGATTCTTTTTCTAGGAGAGTGTCTCCATATTTGATAGTACTTCAAGGTCGATCACTGGTTTGTGATTAAGAGGAAGTGGGAAGGGGATCTCTCATATCTAGGACTAGAGAGAGTCTTAGGTAGAAATTACACGGGTGGTGATTAAGTGAGAAGTTAGTAGGCTGGTGAAAGTTTTTATGTATGCTTCGAATTGATATTACCATAGTGAATTTCCTTCCTGGCTAGGTAGCCCCCAGATGTAGGTGAAGTTGCACCGAACTGGGTCAACAAATAACCTGTGTCTTTTACTTCATGTTATCTCATTAAAATATTCATTTGTTATTACTGTTGTCCTAATGTTCTAACATCTCAAGTGACATCTGATTTTTCATAACATTGTGTTTAACATTTGTTATACCTACGTGCTGGAATTTCAATCGACATCAAGTGTAATGATCTTATTGTGTGGTATATGATTGGAACAGCGGGTGGTGGTATACTTGCAAGCACTCCAACGCTCAAGTCAGAGTTTGAGAAATGAAGGAGTTTAAGGGTTAGAAATATTATACATTGTTAAAACTAGGGTTAATAGTGATTTACCCCCTTGTAATACTAGATCGTCTACCCGTTCGACCGCAAGGGTCGTATACATTAAAAAAAAATATTTAGATGTGTTGTTATTATTATTATTATTACTAGTAACATACTCGTGCATCCGCACGGGTACTGGTTGGTCAAGGATGATTTTTGTAGTTTGCACCTTTCATTATGTAATTGTTAATAGTTTGAATTTACACCATTATACAGTTAATTATGAATAATTTGAAAAAGTTAATGACCAAATATTTTATTTATTTTATTTTTGACACAAAAAAACAAAATTTTATTGAGGATTTAAATTACGCATATTTTTTTTTTGGCTTAAACTCACTTTTCACCCCCTAAGTTTCAAAAAGTAGCGATTTTGGCCCCCTATTAAAAAAATGGCAAAAGTGACCCCTCATGTTTAGTCCCTTTTGCAAAACATCAATTTTGACTTGGTCAATCCTACATGGCTTGCCACATGTGTAATTTTTTAATTAAAAAATATTAAAATTGCCACACGTGTATATTCTGAATTAAAAAAAATCAAAAAAGAAAGAAAAAGGGAGAGGCACGTGAGTGAGAGAGTCTCTCTACTTTCTTTTCCTCCCAATTCTTTCTTCCTCTTCCTTCTTTCATGACTGTCGCCCCTTCCTCTTCCCATTTTTCCGGCAACCCTTTCTGGCCACCCAACATGGTGCTTCCAACCATCCTTTGTCAAACAAATACATATATTCATTCTCTCTTCCTTCTCTATCTCATCCTATATTTATTTTTCCATTGGAGATATTTTTTGAGCTTTCAAACCGCCACCTTCATTGTTAGATCTTGACCACCACAAAACGTTTTTCGACAAATTGGCATCATAAAAGTACTCTCCTTCGTATTCTCTACAAAATCCACCAAAAAAAAATCACGTTTGGATGACATTTCTTTGACGACTACCGCACCGGAAAACATTACCACCATGTCGGAAATTTCTGTTTAAATTAATGGTTGCCCCCAAGTTACACTCTTGAAATAAAAGTGGCAACATTTGTTACCTACTTTGTGTATTCACTACTAGAAAAGCAAGGTCCTGAATGGAGCTCTAGGGAAGAGTTTATAGAGTATCTTCGATAGGGGATTCAGGAATAGTTTATGCAGAACATCAAAGCATTTCATTGGGTACCTGAATTTGTTTTTTTGGTTAATGCAGCTAGCTCACTTTCCTGCTATTTCTTCAAATACGTCGTGCAGTTGAGAAATGATGTTTGGATTACTGGATTTTTGTTCTTGTTAATTTATGGGTTACTTGATTTTTGGTTTGTTGTTGCTGGATTTTGATTCAGTTAACACATGAATAAATTGACTTATGGGTTGTTATTGTTTTGCCATCAATTTCTATTTTCAGATTTTGTTTTGTTTTCTCTAAGTTCTTATGTTGATGAATTTTTTTGAGTTTGAATGTTTGGGTATGAAGAAGTTGAACGATATAGTAATATTATGGATTTTCTTCAAGAAATTGATGAAGAACATGAATATCACGTGTTCTCTCCAATTAATCCTTTTTATTTTTTATTTTTTTATTCTATAAGTACACGCGTGGCTTTTTTTTTCATTTTTTAATTAAAAGTATACACATGTGGCATGACACGTAGGATTGACCAAGTCAAAATTGATGTTTTGCAAAAGGGCCTAAACATGAGGGGTTACTTTTGCCATTTTTTTTAAAAGGGGGCCAAAATCGCTACTTTTTGAAACTTAGGGGGTGAAAAGTGATTTTAAGCCTTTTTTTTATATGGGTAGCTATACAAATAGGAAAATGGGTGGTCCATTCCCTGTTGGACTCTGACCCGGCCCATCTGGATATGTAATGGCAGCTTTGTTTCCAGATTCTCTTGTCCAGCTAAGACTCAGTCGATCCATCTTCTCAAATTTTGCATGGCTTTCTTCAAGCATTTTCCCCAATAATTCTTAGTAAAATTTCGATGCTTTATAGCCGTTACCACCATCAGATTGTCTGATTCGATCACTACCTTGTTCAGGTGTCTTGCTTGAATGAAACTCACAGCTTCAAAAATTCCAAAAGCTTCCACATCAATGGCGTTATCATCAGCTGTAATCACCTTAGTCACCACCACAATGGGGTCCCCATCCTCACGTGGAAGAATGAGACCTAAACCCCAACGACCATCATCCCATGGGTTTGCGTGTTACTGGTCATGAGCTGAGGCGGATTTGCAATTTTATAGTTCACGACTTCATTTTGAGCTTTGCGCCAAACTTCACTGACAGGTATGTCCCGTTTATTGAAAATGAAAAAATTTCTAGCTTCCCAAATATGGTAGATAAGAGAAACAATTTGTATCATAGTCTCTGTGTTAGTAGTATTTAGCATTGTTTCTAACCAATCACAAAAGTTTCTGGTTGTGGTGTTTTAAAATTTAATAGTTAGTGTTGAGGAAAACCACACCAGCTTTGTCCATTCACACTTCATAATTGTTATATTTAATAGATATTATAAATAGATAGAACAAATGTATATTAATTGTAAGAGGAATTGCAGTCTGAATAGTTTAAAAAAAATAACAAATAGTTTGAAGGTTTAGAAAATTACAATCGTTTGTCACATGTGTAGAGAATTATCAAATGTTACATTGTATGAATATATTAAAAATATAAAATTTTGATATAATGTAATTGGTGTAATCTATAAAGAGTATGAAGTCAATTTTAACGTTGAATTTGAAGGGAATATGTAAATAGACTGAAAGTTAACTTAGATATATCATATAGTTGTTGGTACATAATAAGATAAAGTAGACAAAATTCAAATAGTAGTAAATATTACAAACACAACACAATTGTAGGATGGGTAGTTACGATTATTACATACTACACCAAAAGATTAGGAACAGATGTAGGTTTCATGGCCGGGTAAACATGACACTTGGTCAAATCAGAAGTGTCGAATTTGAAGCAGATTTTCTGATAATTCTTGAAATGGTTTGATTTACAGAATTTGTCCTAGTTAATTCCCAGTTGAGTAGTAAGGTTGTGATCATTTAGGAAATAAACTTCAAAAGTATGATATTTCCCATTATCTCCACATAGTCTTAGATGCTGGATTCCATTCTGCTTTATAAACATTGCAAAATCATCTTCCACACGCCGTAAATTCAATAAGAGTATTAGAGTAAATAGTTAATAATTTAAAAGAATAAGAAAATGAAAAAATGTAGAAAGTTTTATCTGTACCATGAAAGTATTGATGAAGTCAGAGTCAGTAAGATGAGTGTCAAAGTGTAGTGTATGCAAAGACATTTTGCTTTGACTGTTAAACGGAGGAATCAATGTTTTATCATTGATCTCCTTGAAATTTTCTATAAAGTACAAATTATGTCCATAATAGCTAAACAGGACCTCAACATTAGCTGGGAAATCGTGATAATTTTGAAGTTCAGACCATCCTTTAGTTAAGATAGGATGAACAAAGCTTTTGTTGCACTCCAAGTAATGAGTCTTGTCACTGTGGTTAAGGATATACCAGGAATCCTGCATCTCATTGAAATGCTTTTGAACAAATCTTGGTTCAACTTCAACATAGTCCTAATCAAAATTTGAACAAAGAAATGTCAGCTATGTCAAAATTAATTGTTCTGATAAATGATAAACAACAAAATAAATGTAAAGTAAATTTGAAACATACAACCTGCACCAATAGTTAAACTTCAGTAAATTGTTTGATTGGGTCTTGCTCAAACAATTTTTGTTTCGCTGCCATGTTGTGGTATAGTTGATATTTGTTGTAGGCAATTGTAGTAGTTATGTGTTGCAGGTTATGAGTTATTTATACACACTTACATGTGAAATAGTAAAACACCGTTTTATATAAATAAGATATAAATAATAAGTTATAAACATAATGCAATGTATTGTAGATATTTAATATAGTTAAGATAGTTTCAGCTATAAAGAATAAGTTGTTGTGCATTCATTGATTATAGTTTGGTTTGGTATTGCAGTTCAACATTCATTAAAATGATTTGCCAATTCATTCATTGAACAGTGTTACCAATGTCCATTTATGTTTACAATCTTGAATGTCAGTAAAGCTGTTGGCAGACTCCAACTTAAATAATGTTATTGTGAATAACTACATATCAAACACCAAAAAGAATGGATGGTGTGTATGATCACATCAGATGCATAAAAACAAGACAAAAGCTAGTCTAACTTGGTATAAAGCTTATTATGTTGAATAGTTCGGAAGAATATGATTGTAATTAGCCTTATCCTTGAAGGGAGACATATTACGTAACGGTTTCAAGTATTATACAATTGAAGGATTTGGGGTAAATTTAAATTTGATAATGATGGAAAATAAACAATATAGAAATCCGTAATATACACAGGAATTTAAAAATGAGTCAATAACATAATTAAAATGACTAAGATGATGAAATTCAGCGATGTTAGCGTTCCAGTAAGAAAGTTAAGTAAAAAATGATGTTTTTTGTGTTGGGCTTGTTAAGATGGGCTTCGAAAGGAATACAAATTATTTGTTATATGGGCCTTTAGTAAGTTTTGATCAATACCATATATATTTTACAGAAAAAAAAAATATTCTTCAAGAAAATGGATGTTGCTGAACTCTTCAATGTTCCTGTTAATCCAGAAGCTCTAGGAATTCCTGTAAGTATTAACATTTTCAAGTAACTTTTTCATGGTATTCTTTTTTACCAGTAATTTACATCACACTTAATTTATTTTTAGTTTTAGTTCTCATAATGTTTTCAACCTTTTCAGTATTAACTTAAAATAGATGTTGCTAAACCCTTTAATGCTGCAGTAAATTTTTGTCTACCTCAACTTTTGACCTAAACCTAATGTTTTTAACCTTTTCAGTATTTTGTTTACTTAAATTGTTTTTGCCGGGTCGATCATCTATTCTTTTGTTAAATAGCATAACTTTGCTTCACCCACCATGTATGAAAGCAAAAGTTATAAAAATCATAAAAAACTATACAATGACAGATTTCACAATGAAGTATATGGTTGTAACTCGCAAGGTCAAATGGTTTTCGGAAATTATGGCAGTAAGTTATATAGGGAAGTCGATAAACACAAAGCAGGAAATCGACTTTGACTTGTGACGCCTCCCGCGTCACGTTATGGAAGTCAATATTCACAGAGAATAGGACACCTCAAGTGGTGCAAATAGTAATAAAATGACCTAATTACAGTGGAAGATGTTGACAAAAAAAAAAATCGCATATTACGTGAATAATATTAAAATACGAATTGCTGAATATAAGTTAAAATGAATATTACAATAATAATAATTGAAGATAGAGTAGTATTTAATAACGTCTATAAACTTTTTGAACAAAAAAGATGTTTTTGGCCATTATTGAGTCGCACTTAAATTCCAATAGACTTTTAGGATAAATGTCATTGTGGAAGAAGAATGATCTCCAACCTCGTGCAATAGTCATAGTTGTTGTATTGCTTATAACATCCTTTTTGAATACCAATTTGCAATTAGTTATAGTGTTTGATCCGCCACAGATTCGGAGATACTCAAGGTTTATAAATTGGAAAAAAAAGGGCAAGGTCAGGTGGTAGAATCTGAAATGAAGGATAAGGATTAAGAAAGTAATAAATATTATATGAAAATAACAATTTAGAAATGATAATGAAAGATAGAATGTTTACCAATTTAGAATTTATTGGCATAGTATCTGGCATATCAACCTCAAAAGTAAGATCTTTAAGACTGGAAGTAGTTAATCTGTGATAACGTGGATATTCACTCTTTGGTGTAGAACCGTTGAAGAGTTTGATTTGGAATAAACTATTTCTTAAATACGTGTAGGACATAAGTGGATTTGATATTATATTATAAAAATGTATGAACTGGTCCCAACCCTTAGTAAGTATTGGCATGAGTATACATTTGTTAAATCTGACTTCATGAAAATTTCCCAATCCATCAATTAAGGTCCATTGGTCATCAAGTTCATCATAAAGTTCAACAATAATAATGGGATCTAATTCACAAACAATCTGTTATATAAATTAAACGACGTTAGTCTAATGTCAAAAAAATTGTTTAGAAAAGCAAAATACTAATGAATAATATTAATACCTCTGTGCAAACTGCAATGAAGAAAGGTCTATTAGTTTCAGATGTCATTAATGGTGCTATGCTGGAATTAACTGATATTTGGTTGTGTGGTAGTTCACTAATTGATGAAGAACTTGATTCCATTGATGTTGAGAATTCTGCTATAATGAATTATTGAAGTTGTATTTATAGTGTCATTCTCTAACTGAAAATTGCATATAACTGACTTGAATAATATAATATATTATTATATGATATTTAGTAGTGTTGTATATAGCCCGTAATAATTGATTGAGTATTTTGTAATGAAATAAAGATTCTTATTAGTATTTTAGATTATTTTGGTAGTGAATTTGAAATTGTTTGGTACGTTAAAAGCAATTATAAATATGTTTGAAAATATAAGTACTTGTTTTGATAGGTAAAGGAGTTGTTGAACAATAGGTTGAATTGGAAAGTGAAATATTAAAGAGGAACTTGATGTGTATATGTGCAGTAAAGCATTAATAGATCTATTAAATGGTCATCCCTCAAAATAAAATATTGAATGGTCATGTCAATATATATCTGACGTTGTAGCTGTGTATGATAATAGTATTGATTGATTAATTTATATGAGATGCCAAAGAACAAACTAAGAAGATGATAAAATCTGTAAAAAAGTGAACGAAAAAAAATTCAAGTTATATTCTATTAGTTTTTTGATAGCACTATTATGCAACAATTATATGTTAGTTGTGAAAGATCATAATGAAAAGCGAATAATATTATATTATTATAATTAATGACAATAGATTTAACTAAGATAGGAGGAATACTGATTAGTTGCACACAAATGAAGTAGATTAAAACGTAGAAATGGAATAACTTGGATTAAGTCATTAATATTACAAAGGAGCACAACATATAATATTGAAAATACAATAATGAGAATGCAGTAAATATAACGTACAATATTAATTAAAAACGGTACAATCATAAAAGAAAAACATGACAAACATAATAATTATTGGTAACAAATTTAAATCTTATATAGTCTGCAATGTAAAAATTCTGCTGAATGATAAATTGGTTCCACTTCAGATCGATTTGTGTTGTGTTGTTGATGCTGTTTTTCTTGATTTCAAATGTTTGAGGATCTTCATGATCTCCACAAAATATAATGCTATCGTAGACATTGTAGCACAAATAATTTGCAAAATCTGAAGGTAAAGTCTGTAATATATGTGGAAAATAAATTAAATAAGTGTAATATGAGTAGTGAATAAAAATGTTAAAAAAACGACTGTTTAGGATTTACTAACCAAATGTGGAGTGTCAATGTCTTCAAATCATAAATGAATGTCAAAGTATCTGGTTTGATTTGGCATAACACTTCTACTGTGAAATCTTGGAATTGTAGTAATATATGCTATATGTTTAGATTCAGTCACTTTGAATACATTGAATTTATAAAAAGCCAATGTAACTTCAACACTGTCAGGAAAATTGTAAAGTTGTTTGAGTCTCTCCCAGCCAATAGTAATAGTAGGATTATGATTTTTTTTTTTTTTTTGACTTGAATAACTGATCCATCGTCATTTACAATGTTCCATGAATCTTGAAAATGGTGTCCAAATCTCTCCACAAAATAAGGATCAATTTCAGCACGATTCTAAAATTTTAAAAAAGGAAACAACATAAATAAAGAAGTAAGTATGAACAATTATATTAGCATTCAATTAAGTCTTGTTGTAGTAAATGAGATAGTGTTAAATATAAATAACCTGGTAATATATTTTCGCGATACATAAATGGTGAATATGATCCTTTTGTAAGAGTTCCTAAAGATGTGCCATAATGTTGTTTGATTACCTTAAAATGTAAAAATGATGAAATGTTTTTGTGAGTATGAAGTGGGTTGGTTTGTGATATAAATAAAAGAAGTAAGTTGTGTTTAAATGTAAAAAAAAATATTTCTGATGTTGGTAAGTTATAATAAAAATGTTATTATTATAAAAATGACGACACATGTTACCAGCCAATAAATAAATGTGGGGTGTGTAATAAAATGTATCCACTGTAATTTTGCATATGGAATAAAATGGGTTGATGTGCCAAAGCATGCTTGTAATAGCTTTCCTATTGAAATGAGGTTTGCTTGGGAATATATTTTGGCAGTATACGGATGGTATTATAAATATTATGCTAAGATGATAAAGTTGCATTACTGTTGATAGCAATAGTACATGTAATATTTGAATATATTAAATTGTCTAAAAATGGAGCTAATTGGGGAAGATATCAGATTAAATGAAATTATTAATGAGTAAAGGAATATATGATTTATACCTGTAATATTTTAAGAAATAATGTTAGCAGAATTTAGATACAAAATCGACATTTATTGCCCTGTATGAGTCACACTTAAAATCTAAAAGAGTGTATGAACCCATTTGAATTACGGAGTAATTATCTTCCTAATTTAATTTTTTTTGACATTGGTATTATCATAAAAACATCGAAATTATTATGTATAATGTTTTAGTGTAGAAAATAATGGTAATAAGAGCTACCACTACCTTTGTTCCTTTATATAAGACCTTATTTAATAAAACATAGAAATTAAGAAAGTTGATATACTCCATCCGCTCACTACTATAAGTAAAAGTTAACCTTTTAGGTTCATTCAATAAATAATGTATGTGGTCTATATTTAGACTATATATATCATTTATTGAATGAAGGTACACAAAGTATTTTTAAAAGGGTCTTATAAGTAGGGATGGAGGTAGTATAATCTAGATTTAATAAAAGTATGATACTAATGTTGTTATAGAAGCTACTGAATAGAACAATAGATGGAATCTTGAGATTCCTGACAATTGGGGAAAAAGCAAAAAAAGATTTGTTGCATGCATTGAGAAGAGAAATTAATATGTAAAGGAGAACGTGTTGGTACTTTTATAAGTTTTGTGGTAAATTCATTGAATTAAATGGACTTCCAAATTAGCATAGTCTCACGTATTGGGGAAAAAACCACATAAAGTAATGATGAATGTTGTGATGAACCCATTAATTTGGACTTCAAAGTTAACAAAAAGTTATATTAATGGAAGAGGAGTTATGGTAAGATTGAAGTTAAATTGTTTTTTTCTTTATATATATATATATATATATATATGAGTTTTGCTAGAAGCCATCCGAAGCCATCCATGAAGGTGTCTTTTAGCAATCCACACCTCAAAATGTGATTTCCATTTTTTAGTTATAACTTTGCTAAAAGACACCTTCATAAAACTTAGTTGGTGTCTTTTAACAAATTCTCATAAAATAACTTGGTAAAAACACCTTTATAAAAGGTGTCTTCTAGCAAAACCTTCAATGTTAGTTTCATCATTAACGATGTCATTATGTTAACTGTTATTGATGAAGAAACAGAGGCATTTATTATTTATATTTATCAGTAGGGAGTAAGTTTTTTTCAATGGTTAATTTATAATTGATATAATATTCGATCGAGTGCATTATGTCTATGAACATTTGGAAATGAATGTAGTAGTTAATGATATGAGCCATAAATTAATTTAACAATGAAAAAATTTAAAACGTTCATCCTTACGTGTAGATTGTTTTAAGTATGGTTGTAGGTTATTTAATAAAGGGTTAACATACTTTAGGTGCCGTCAATGTAGACAAAAAGTAACATTGAAGTCTACTACAAATTTCGAATCAAAGTTGAATCAAATAAGAAAAACGAATAAGAAAGATAGTAAATAATATAATTAAAATAAAGTAACATAGAAAAATACTTGATAGAAACACAACGAAAAATGTACATTCAACAATTGTAGATAGAAATACGATTAACTTAGGACAATAGTAAACTTAAACAACGATAATAAACACCAAGTTTATATTGAAAGACATAGATAAAAAAAAGAGTTAACTGGACAATCTAAAACTACACCATGGTAGCTTTGGATACAGAGGCTTATAACTGGTAAACGTAGCACAAAGTCTGAGAGTAGTTTCTAGTGAACTTGAATCGAATGATACCTGGCTGAAATTTATTGAATTTGCAAAAGTGATTCCAATCCAGACCTAATTCAACAGATAAGTGTTCATCATTATTGGGAAAGACTTCAAAAGTTTGGTAGGAGGTAAGATCAGTGCAACATGTTAGTATGTCAAAGTAACAATGATTGAGAAAATTTGCAAAGTTTGTAGGAAGAACCTACATAAGCAAATATATAGAATAGTATAAGTAAATGTAAAAAAAATATACAACTTTAAAACGCAAATTAGTAAGACAATCTAATTAACAAAAAAAATTTAAAATAAGTATATTAACCATTTTAGGCTGTTCTAAGTTGTATTTAAACACCGCGACGTCAAAGAAAAAAGTTTCGTTTGGATCTAGACTTCGACTGTGGTATTTTGGATAAGATAATGGATCATGAAGTTCTTTATATCCTGCTATTGCACATATACTTTTCCCATAATAAGAGAAAATCACTTCTGCATTTTCAGGCAACTTGTGCTTCTGGATGAGTTCTCCCCATCCATTGGATATAGTTGAAAAAATCAAACACGTTTTCAATTTGAGCTCATCTACATCAGGATCTTCATTAATAACATGCAATGTTGTTGTTAGTTGGTTGTGGTGTTGTTCAACAAAAGCAGGATCAACTTCTGGGTATTTCTGATTGAATATGAAAAAGGGAAAAAAATTGTTTAGACTCAATTAATATAATGTTGATAAAGTGTATACATGAATATATAAGACTATAAGATGGGTTGTTACCTGAGGAGCTAGCTTGACAACCGAAAAAAAATCATGAGGTTCTATGTTGAGGAGGTTGTTGAAAAAAGCCATATTGGTTGTAATGGTGATCGGTGAGGAAACGTAATAGAAATTTGGTTTTAAGTTGTAACGGGTCGGGATAGGAGCTGATCCAAAAGACTTTCAAAATATCTGGGCTTAGTACAGGTTGTGTGATATTAGGAACTTATTTGTTAATGCTATATTAATCTGGGCTTCGGAAGTAATACATCATATTGGTAAGTCGGCCTTTCGTAAGGTTTTGTTCATAACATAAACATTTGGTATAGTAAAATTTAGTAATTTACCAATTAAATTGAAACCAAATTTAAAATTGTGACATAACATTAAAAAAATAATGTAATGTAATAATAATTTTTAAAAATATTTAAAAGTAGATAAAATTAAATTTGTAATTAGTATGTAAAACAAATTCTGAATGTGATTTTATTTAGTAGGGTATGAAAAATATTTGTAAGAGAAGGTTTATTGTAAGGTTCAATGTTGAGAAAGCCTATTTTGGTTAATGGTATTATTAATGTTTCGGGACAACAATTAAAACCCAAAAGCAACATGGGATTAAAGACCAAAAACCTATTTGAATCCATGATTGAGATTTTGATGTAAGTTTATAAGATAAAAATAAGGAACTCTATAGAGGGGAGTAAAGTATGTAAAGACATTATTATATTATTTTGTTAGAATTAAACTGAGTAACTCAATAATTGAAGTAGGAAAAATACAATTGTGTATGAAAAGGGTCAACAATTGTAAGATGCACTGTTCATAGTTAAAAGATTGATATTTGTACTTTTGCTATAAGAGATATGAAAGCGTGTTGCAGTCTTGGTAGTAAAAGCATGAATTGGGAATACATAGATATGTCCGCTTTTGCTAGAAGACATATAAAACTTGTATTTTTTTGAAGAAGACATAAAAATGAATGTTAATAATATATATTGGGAATATAGATGAAAGCGTGTTGCAGGCTTGGTAGTAAAAGTATGAATTGAACTTAACATTGAAAGTATGAAAAGCAAATGATATACTCCCACCATTTAAGAAAAGTAAAGAACACTATGAAAATTACAATCACTCAAATTATATTATTTTAACGTGGAACGAATTTTTCATAAATTCTTTAAAACAACTAAACTTATAGATAAAAAAAAATTCAATTTGGATGTAGAAATCAGATGTTGTGATATTTTTTATCGGAGTAACAATTAGTAATAATTTTATTCCCTCCGTCCCATAATATATGACACAATTGACCATATTACGCACACCAATACATAATTTTGAGCTTAAATATGTTGAATAATATATTAGAATTTTTTTTGAAAATTTGATATTTTTAAAACACTCATCGAGACGAATCTAAGAACATCTTATATAATATTATTTATCTTTGTATATTAGTATAAAATATGGTCAAAGTAAGTTAGATAAAAATTGAACATTTTAAAATGGGTTATCTATTGCGGGATGGAGGGAGTATCAATTAATATATGTGTCAAATAATAGTATAAAAAATATATAAATGTTGATGTATAAAGTTGGGATGCACAAGTAATTTTAATCTGCAAATTTGGTTGAGTGTGCATGTTTTTGCAAATGTAGGAATATATTCGTTTATCATATGATTTGTGAATAAACATTTATCAAATCAACTATACAACATGTGCAACTTTAACTTTAGTACACTATGGTCTACATTATTTATAATACATGGTCTTTAGTAGTTTTTTTTTTTTAAGGAAGTCTTTAGTAGTTGTTAATGCCTCGGTCTTCATGTCTTTTGTCATTAATAAGATTCGAGTTTGATAGTAGTGGGCCATGGTACTAATTCAGTTTGGTATAATTCTATGCAGGAATAAAAGATATAATATTATGCATCATTACTATATGAATTAAGCAAGCATAAGAACAAAAGTGAGTAGTGTGAAGTGAATTTAAGACTCTACTATAGCTAGCTGCTGAAAGCAATAGTGTTTAGCCAAGGGTTATTCTGCCAACCATGCAGACTTAACTTAAATGAAATCAATGGTGGTAGATATGCATGTTATGTGGAATCTACAACAATATTAAGGTAACTTCGTATTAAAGCAGGATGATATAAAAACGCTTTGATTGTAATGTAGTAAATAAGTAAAATATTGAAACTCTTTTGAACCAAGTAGTATGAGTTTTGAAAGAACAGAGCATACATGTTTGGCTGAATCCAATTTTGTAAAATAGGAAGTGATAAAGTTTCAAATGGTTGTGAAGCATAAGATCCATTTAGGAGGTAAATTAGAGTAATATTGTTTAAATAGCATCATAAGTTACATGCATAAACAAATTAAGGAAGGTACAAAGTTGAAATAATACAATAAATTAACGAATGTATATTGATTTTTTCAGGTATAGTGTTGACATATTGGAGATTGGGATATGCAAACATCACTTCATACGCAAACTTGAAAGAACCTGTAAGTATTGTGAATTGTTATGTAAACTATGGTCAAGTGAATTATATAATAGATTGCAGGAGATAACAGAAAGTTGTAGAAGTCATTGATCAAGTGAATAAGCTAACCTGTAAATAATAAAGTAAGAGCTAAGATGTTTAGCAACCGTTCAACATCTGTGAACCTGAAACATCCTGTAAGTAATGTATTTTGTTCAATTAAAATGAATATGAACAGGTAACTAAATTAGTTTTAGTTATGCAAGACAAATAGCATAGTAACAGTATTCGAGTGACTTACTTATCAAACATTTTGAAAGACCTCTTTATAAACAACATTTGTTGTTGTTTCTTTTGGGAGTTTCTTCTTATCATGTATCAAAATCTTAATTCCTTTTTTGCTTTTCACTCTTGAGATTGCGACATAGATTTGGCCATGACTAAAAACATCCTTGGGTAAATAAAGTCCAACTCAATCCAATGATTGGCCCTAAGATTTGTTGATCGTCATTGCATACGAAACAACAATTGGGAACTGCCTCCTACACAACTTAAATGGCCAAGGAGATTGAGATGGAGACATATCCATACGTGGAATATAAATAATATTCCCATGATGTGTTCCCCCCATAATTCTAGCCTCAAGCACATGATTTGCCATTTTGGTGACTATCAACCTTGTGCCTTTGCAAAGACCTTCAGATTGATCTATATTTCTTAACAGCATAATGGGGCATCCAACTTTCAATTTGATTTGATGGTTTGGTAGTCCTGAAGTGCGTAGCGTACTTAGGAACTCAGGCAAGACGACATCAACAATGTTTGTATCATGGATTTCAGATCGGTCAACTACATTGCAACCGTAGTAGATTTTTTCTTCCCCTGGTCATTATAATACCATATAAATAGAAATGTGTAAAGTTCAAAACTAAATCATGGTTGAATAAAAACGTTTAAAAATGTTTGATACCTGGCATTAATCCTAGAATATACTCATTTATTTGATCCACTACTTCAATTGTTGATGCTAAAATAGCTCTGCTTTTTAAATAGTCATATGACTGATAGTTATCAAGAAAATCAGGATAAGTACTCTGAACAATTGCAAGAAGAGGATCCTGGTATTCTGTGATCAACATATCCTTTGGAATTGGAATTTCAGCAAAACCATCGTTTAGTTCAGAAACCTTGCCCTCACCGACGCTTAACAACCAATTTGAAAATTCAGAAATTTCTTTATTTTCTTGGGTATTAGCACCAACTTTCAATCTCATATTCCTTGTCAATGTAAGTACTTCACAATGATCCCAAATATAGGAAGCATTAATTGATGCATGAACAATGTCAGAACGATTTCCTCTTGGTATAACAGGTAGAATCTAACGAAAATCTCCGCCAAAAACTATCACTTTTCCCCCAAAAATGAGATCACATTTGTTCTCACCGTCACCCATTATATCTTTAAGTGTTCTATCTAAACACTCAAAAGTATACCTATGAGCCATGGGTGCTTCATCCCATATGATAAGTTTGGTCTGCCGTAGAAGATATGCCATATCACTATCATGGTCTATCTTGCAAGTTGAATTGTCAAAAGTGAGTACTGGTATTCTGAACTTTGAATGAGCAGTTATCCCACCAGGTAGCAGGAGAGATGCAATTCCACTTGTCGCTACTTTCAAGACAATATCCTGTTTCGACCTTAATGCACTTGCAAGGGTTCGCCACATAAACGTTTTACCTGTGCCTCCATAACCATGTAAGAAGAAAACCCCTCCTTTTTGATTTGCAACTAAAAGCATGATTTTGTCAAAAATACCCCTCTGTTCATCTGTTGTGAATTGATGAAAAAGTCTATAAGTGAATGATATACTATATATATATATATATATATATATATATATATATATATATATATATATTTATATATATGTGTATA
>Ga0228710_1006840_pt1 | contig 17102 bp, 9 predicted proteins | sample MedpolnodulmetaG_FD_177995 | JGI IMG/M metagenome (GOLD analysis project Ga0228710, IMG submission 177995) | Root nodule microbial communities from Medicago polymorpha collected in Santa Monica, California, United States - pink nodules | ecosystem: Host-associated > Plants > Roots > Nodule... | reverse complement strand
CCACAAAACCTCGCCCGTGACACCGCCACCGATTACATGTGCTCGTGACGGCGACGGCGTCGCTTCGTTCTTCTCCGATCTCGACCGTTCGAAAATCGAAAATGAAGAGAGAGAGAGAGAGAGAGAGAGAGAGAGAGCGCTAGAAAACAGAAGAAATAATTTGAATTATGAATTTTTATTTTGTTTTTATAGGTAAAATAACTATAGTTATTACTTATTATGTTGGTTAATTAGGAAGTTAAGTGGTTTTTGGTTTATTTTTTAACTTTTCCTTCTTCAAGAACTAGGGTCAAATACTCTTTATGAAAAGGTCTAAAAAAAATAAAGACCTTAATTTTAAAGAATAAAATGTAAATTTGAAAAAAAGTTAATAACATCGAATTATAACATTAGTTAAATCAATTATATTTTTCGAACATTATCAAAACCTCTTTTATAGTTACATGTTGGAACATCGTATCCAACATCTTGTATGAATATTTGTTTTAACAAAAGTGAGATTAATATACAAATATCCAACAAATAATATAAGGTTAATAATGTTTTACCTCCTGTAATATAAGTCATTTTCAATTTTCCTCCTATAAAATATTTTTTTTGAATTTCAATCTTGTAATTTGAAGATTTTTTGACTTTGGACCTTCATGAAAAATTTCACCCCCTGTAATTTGAGAAAATTTAGGATTACCCCATGTAAATTTGAGCAAATTTAGGTTTACCCCGTGTCATATCTTCAATTTTGTACAGTCAAAATTCATGAAGGTTCAAAACCAAAAATCTTCAAATTACAAGGACGAAATCAAAAAAAAAAATTACTGGAGGTAAAACCGAAAATAACCTATATTACAAGGGTAAAACACTATTAATCCAATAATATAGGTGAAGTTTACATTAATTATATTATTCTGGAATGCACAAGTTGAAGGACCTTTACTTAAAATATCATTGAGAACACAATGTCATTATTATACATTTTTAAAAGCTGTTCACTAAATCATGCATGTCAGACACTTTAATTTTGTGTTGTGTTAAAAAAAAAATATTAATTTTGTGATTTGTCATCACTAGGCTTCCATAACGTGCATACACATACATTAATCGATCATATTGCAGCTATTTTATGGACCTAATGTTATCTTATATTTAAACATCCTAAAATTTTGTAACCAAAAATAATAATATTCTTAAAATTTCATACATTTATTCAACACTTTTTTTTTCCTTTATCTTTTCATTTCTATCACATATACAACATTGCTCTTTCTATTTCATCGAATTAAAACCGTAATTCGTTTTTCAACAAAAACAATAAAAAAAATTAGCTGAACTTCTTGATGAAATCAAAACGTAATAGTCTTGAACTTCTTGATGAATTTTATCATCTATAAAAATATTATTATTCAACTAAAATGATTAATCTTTGAAATTATACAGAAGATACATAGTTCACATTAAAAAAAAATTAGCTGAAGGACCTCTCAAAATAGTTTTTTTTTTTTTTTAGCCAAACATCTTAAAATAGTCCTGTGTACACCCAAAATGACATTACTATGCATTTTTTTTAGGCAATTGTTATACATTTCAATTTCAATTAATCATCTCACCATATTTTAATTTCTAATTTGTCAGCAAAGCATCCATAAGGTGCATGTATACATACATTAATCCATGATACTATTATATTCATCCTCGCCAAACACACTTTGAAATTTTATTAATTAATAACTCTAATATTCTAACCAGTAGTGCAACAAGAGGGTAGGAATGTGTTAGAGAGTGATATTAGACTTAAATGAATAATTTAGCTATTTAGATTAAGAGTAAAATTACATTAGTTTGTCCTTTTAATTGTTGTTAGTTGGGCCTTTAAATTAGGTATTTAGTCTTTAGACCCATTAGGTTACATCGTTCCTATATATAGTGTCTTTGACACACTATCCAAATCAATCAAATGAATCAAAATCTTATTTTATTTTCTTTAATTTATTTGTCTTTATTGTTTTTAGTGTTATTTTCTTTTATTTCCAGAAAGTAGTTCCAGCTCTCTAACAATTGGTGCTTTCATTCTTGATCTCAAAACCCACGCATGGCTGATTTCATTTACACCCACCCATCTTTCTCGACCCTCACAACAACAGCTCCACTTCCCAACCCACACACACCATATTCAACTTATTCCTCTCCATATCCATACTCCACTTCTCACCTCAACAACCACTCCTCCATCCTCAAACCCATACCCTTCACATTCACCTTCCGTCCAACCAAAACACTTATGGCTACCCAAACACCATTTCAGCATCACCATCCTCAACTATGTGTTTTAACCATGGCTACACACCACATACATCCTACCCATATCCATCATATACGACTTCTATTAATCCATATGGTTACACAACGACAATCAACAACAAGCTTATATCGTTACATCTCAAATTACAGAGTGTCTTAAAAAAATTCAGGGATCAATTTTTAGAAGTTTTTCAAAGATTTAGGGATGAGCAAACTCAAGCCTCTCTTGCCCTCAAAGAATATACAAAAACTATCTGATTCTTTTAAAACATTTATAGAGAATTGATCCAGAAGTATGTTGAAGACAACCAAAAGGAAACTGAAGGAGAAGAAGAATTCATGTTCAACTGTTCTCCCAAAATACTGCCAAGCGTCAAAACCATGGTAGAAGAAACAACAACGAATCTCGCAGATCCAAGTTCGAAGCCACCATTGCCGGAGTTTGAGAACGGAAGAATGGATCTTCATGCGTTATCTCTATTGTATCCATTGGGTCTTCTCAAAACTCAGCCTTCACAGCCACACTTGACTCCGTTGTAGCCTCCGAAACCACCAAATCTAAACTCACCGTTGAACAGAGTTGTTGCTCCATTTAAGGCACTGCGACCGCCACTGGAACTACCGTATTCAGTACCATGGCCACTGATGTCACCACCGCTCACTATTTCACCGTCGCTACCACAACAAGAAGTATCTGCACAACTGCCGCCGCCGAAACCACCAGATCTCAAATCACCGCCGAAAATAGCTTTAGCACCAGCTCTGAAGCAGCGACCACCGCCTAAACCACCTGATTTGCAATCGATTGTCATATCCTATCATCCTTGCTCTTTTTGGTACGAATTTGTTTTATTGAATCGTACTAGTAATACCATGATCAATCCAGAGCCGTTGGATCCCCTTGTTGTGGGTTTGGTGAAATCTGGACCATGGAAAAAGCACAATTTGTGTGATTATGTTCCCACGAACAGGAAAACGCCATGTGTCCCACTAACTTGTTCATTTATAATGCAAGTGTATTTCGCCCAGCAGTACCCGTACAAGCATTTTCCTATTTCGATGTGCGAATTATTATCCATTATCAAAAATTCAACAATAGCATCCTATGTGCCAACTAATTCTAACAAAAAGTTGTCATTTAGTGGACCTTCAGAATTGGGTTGTGAGTAATGGGCCTAACTTTTATTATTAACAAATTTTGTTTCAAACAAAGATTTCTGCTCTTTACCCAAACAACTTTGCTAGAAGAGAGACCAACAGAGACCACGGCTGTCTGTAATTTTTTTCTAAATTTTTTATATTAGTATGTTATTGTTGGTTAAAAGACTTTTAATAGTAGAAGCTTAAATATTTAAGATCGGAATATACTGAGTCAAGTCCCAATTGTTGGTTTTAGAGTAAAAAAGAATAGAGTTCATTATGTTCAGCATCTCTTCCACCAAATACATAGATGGTTTCTCCAAGTGCAGCCATTGTCAATGTATCTAAGTCGTACACATGTAACTTGTTATAAACGAGGACACGTGGCTCTAACTTACCCCTGAATGCATAGACCTGTTGTCCTGTGTGATGATAATTATTCCCAAAGTGCCTTCATTTCAGTGAAGTAATCAAGCACATATTTCGTACCTTGCTTCAGATTGTTGATGGAGGAACATAAAGTAGCAATTCGAATTCGATCAACCTTTGAGAATCGTTCTTAAAGATCCTACCAAACCTCAAATGCAGCAGCATAAAACACAATTGTCTGAGCAATAGAATCAGAAACAGAATTGATAAGCCATGATTGAACTAAGTGATTACAACATTCCCAAGCGTTGCGATTCAAATCTTGAAGATCATGAATAGGAATAGATCCATTGATGAAACCTAATTTGTTCTTCGTTCCCAACGCTCATTGCTTAGATCGCGTAAGAATGTAATTCCTTGCTTTTCATTGATATGATTTTTGAATAATATACAACTATTGTTAATCCTATTTTGGAAACTAAATAATTGCTAATAAATAAAATTCATGGCTAATGAATTTCTAATGAATATTTACAAATCAAATATACAATGAATATAGACATATTCTAATAGATCGGTTCCAAGCAATGTAATTGGAACCATTAAGCTTGGGAGAAACAATTAGAGAATTAGGACCTTCGCTTGGTTGCACGAAGAAAGCATAATCATTATCTTGATTCGGTTGTTGAAGATGAGCGGGAACAGCTTGTGGAGGCATGGTTATGCAGAACAAAAATGAAGAACAAGTTTGAAGATTCTGGAACAAGAAGCGAAGAAATTCACACTGGTACGATGCGAAAATCACAGATGAAGAAGAAAGGGAATGAACTACAGTGCTACGGACTCGAGAAAACGAAGAGAAAATGAGCGATTGAAGTAGAATTCAATCGAACAAAAAATAGAGTAACAAGAAAAAACAAGAATCAAGGTTCAGAATATGCAATCAAAATGCAAAGAATCATGAAGATCAACAACGAAATATGAGGAAAATGATTGAAGAAGATGATCAAAGAGGAATGCACAACGGAAAAAGGTTAGGAAGAAACTATGGATCGTAACAACCTTTCTCACGAGGGAAAAGGCTCTTGGTACCATATTAGGAAACTTGAGAAATGAATGAAGAGGTGAATTCTCATTAATGAATCAGTGATTACATCAAGTATATATGGATAAAATGCCTATGTACATTAAGCTATCATGTGCTATAGGGTAGCTAATTACTCTAAGACTAGTTGTTTAGACTGCAAGTAATGATAGTCAACTGATAGTGTTGACTTCTGTATCTTTCATATCCAATAAGGGATTAGTTTTTTTAGCTACTCGCCTGATACATGTGCTATAACAATTTTTTCAAAACAACCTAATAAATTAAAAAAAATTGAAGTTAATTTCCAAGGGTAACAATATATTACACGAACTACAACAGCTTAACAATATATTTATTGAAATGAACACTAAGTTGCTTCTTTGTGTAACAACTTGAAGGGTGATAGTGCAGAAGCTCCAAGGCCGTTTGCAAAACGATATGCCAAGTACTCTTTCAAAGAAGCATCTCTGTATATTGGTGGATTTTCTTTAGATAGCAGTTCCTTTATTGGTCCTATCACTTTTTCCATACCCTCGGGTGAGTGATCATGCTGTGTTCTAAAAAGGGTTGCAACTGAAATTCTTGGGCCTGCACTTTTTGCTAATACTCTGTGTTGAACACTTGTGAACTTGTCATTACTCACAAGCTGTAGAAAGAAAAATTAAAATTGATCATAGTCAATAATCAATTTTTATTTTATATTTATACGACCTTTGGTACATTGTTAGACTTTATGCACAAAAAAGAGAAATTATTACTAATAAATAAGAGTTAATCAACTTAGGATCATGGCTCCTCATCAACTCTAAGATGGAAACTACGAGTATAGATCCTCCTCATTTCATTTATATGCAAGAGTCAAATCGAACTCCTAAGTCAGACCTCTTGCTTAAGTAGATTGAGTCTCTTACCACTCCAACCAACCACATGTCGTATTAATATACATCATATTAATATAATAAACCTATGTGATGAATTTACAATTTCAAACTAGCACACACAACACAAATATTGCTTTTACTCTATATTACTCCATTTTACTATAGTGTTCAGTGTTGTCATTTGTGCTTATCTAGATACAATTATTTACTAAGTTGAATGAAAATGCTAATTGTGTGCATGATGAACTCACCTGTAGAAGATCCCCAATGTTCACTACAAGATGATTGTCATGAAGAATTTGTAAACCACCAAAATGATCTTGCAAAAGTACTGTAATAAAGCTAGCATCTGAGTGCTTGTTAGTGCCTATGGTTAACTCTGGCTCAGGGCATGGTGGATAGTAATGACACAGATGTACAAAACTTTCAGCAGCACCCATTTCTTTAAGGTGAGAACGATTAAGGCCAAGAGCCTCTGATAATAACTCATACAAAGAAGATCCAAGTGCCATTACTTCTTTTGTGTATTCATTCACAATATCACTGCAAGGTTGTTATCATTAGCAATTAATCAAGGACAGAGAATTCTAAGTATAGAAGACGATCTCTAACTATAAGGAACTGAAAAAATGGAAAGATAAAATTAAGAGTATTCCACCAATTTGTCTTGGAGGACTTTACACTTTTTTCCTTATTTCATCTTTCAAACAAAAATAATAGTCTATGACAATTTTCATAGAGCATAGCAGCAAAACTCTTACACACTAAGTGCATAGAAGGCGAGATTTGTGTGTTTGAACATGCGCCCCAACATATCAGATATTCATGTAGTTTTTAACCATTTGATTACTTGTTTATCGTATTTAACAAACACCGGTGTTACTTACTATATTCATTTACATGTGGGACTAACTACGATGACTTAAGACTGAGAGTGTAATTTTATCTGCTAGTTTGGTGATGGTCAAATCAAACAAGAGTACTAGAGTTTGAACTTTGACTGGAATAATCATTAACAAGACTTTACTTATCTTCTAGGCAAATTCTAGACTTCATGGCCTCTTCTCTCTGAAACACAAAGCGTTAAAGAGAAAAACAAAAATCTATGAAATTGGTGGTTTACTCTTAAATTGTACAAACCTGCAAACCGGTGGTAGTTCATTGGCTTTAGGAGGATGGGGTGCCCAGAAAAATGCAAGTGTGTCCCTCCAATCAGCAGATTGGTCTTGGTAAAGAGTAAAATTGGAAAGATATACAACTTTTTTGGCGAGATCATGGGTGTAGTGCTCCTTCCTCACCTTGGCATCTTGTTGATGAAATCTACAAGTTCCTTTGATCATCTCATCCAAAATTTGGGTTGGAATTCCATGATTTATTACTTGAAAGAATCCCCATTTCTCACTTGCATTTTGAACTTTTCTTACAACTAAATCTCTCAAAACAGGATCATCATGGATTCCTGTTAAGTCAATTGTAGGGACACTGAGCTTTGAATTTGATTCTGTGACTGAACCATGATTGATATTAGATTGTTCACAATAGAACATACGTGGAACTTTTGTTACTCCATTTTCTATGAGTCCTTGGACACCAACCTTTGACTCATCAAATTCTTTTAGTTCACTTTTTCTGTCATAAATTGGAGAATTTCCTGCTAAATCATCACTTGTGATTGTGGCCATCATGTTTTGAGCTTATATTTGCATTAATTTTGTAATGAAAGAAAGTTTGATTTGTTCAAAACAAAGGTGTTGAAGAGGACTTGATGAAAAGAAGGAGGAGCAATAATTGTTTCCTAGAATGCTCGGCATATAGGACAACTAAACTATTGACATAACTTGGATTTCATAAAGCAACTAGCTAAATAAGAAGCATTTTTTGTTTGTCCTTATTAGCTGGTTCCTCACAATCAACCTATTGACAAAACTATATGGTTTTTTACTCAGAAAATATATATCTTTGATTCCAAACAAGCCGGTCATTTATTAATCAAAACAAAAAAAATTGTAAAAAAATAATAGCAAATCAAATACGATTCCAAACATATAAAGAACTATATACTATTTTCAGCCACAGTATTTCAAAGGAAAGAGATTCCTAGACTAATCAATGAAAGTGAAAGAAATGCATCCTTTTGGAAATGGCCATTGTTATATCAGCACTTGCAGAATCATTAGCTGGTGGGACTAGGAAAGGATCATGGAGATTTTAACATATATTTTTATTTTAACACTTTTCTTTTTGTGAAAGGATTTTAATTTTAATACTTGTTATGAAATACAAGTACGGTAAATTCAAATAACATATATTTAAGCTAAGGCGGCCTCATTATCAACTAGTTTTCAAGTTCTATTTGAAATACCAGATTGTATTGAACACGCTTTGATAAATGAAATGTTATAAGTTTGTTTCTCTCAACAACAAAAAAAAAACGCATTTATTCAACAATCATCACACACTTCTTGTTTTTGCCATTTTATTCTAGCACACAAGTACATTCACTCATAAACATACCTAAGTTTACATGTCATATTGTTCTCTTATCACACATATGCACCTAGAATTGATCACACAGAATATATTTATTCACCAACTAACTTTGAGCAAGAGCAAGGAAGAAAATGTCATCAAGCCTGTCGTTGCTAGGTGAGTTGCCACCATACACTAATAATCCCTCTTGGCTGCCTCGGCTGGCACCGGCAAATGCACACCACCCACGTGGCCCTGGATGATCACCTGATTCTACCTTGTCGTCCAACCTCGTCCATGATAGTGTCTCCGTGTCTAATGCATAAAGCTCACCTGAAAATTGACCAGCACCCATGTGACCTTGGTCACTGGGGTCTATTTCCCCACCATATACAATTATGTGTTTCCCAATCAAACAAGTTGAAAACACACTACGGGCCGTTGGTTTAAGCCCGCTTGTTTCCACTTGGACCCACGTCTTTTGGGCCAGGTCAAAGAAATGCACGTCATCCACTTCCATTCCAGCGAAACCATACACAACCCATATTTTTCCTTGGGCCACTGTTAGGCCTGGCCCACCTCTTCCCTTGCAACTTTCACCAGGAGATGGAAATTTCACCCACTTGCCATCCACAACATCAAATGCCCATAAATCATTCAGCCTTCCGGCAACCCCACAGCCGCCGAAAACATACACATTTCGGTCATCGGCAGTCATTGAGTGATAGCTCCGGTTAGGAGGCCCAATATCTCCACTTGAAATCAATGCCCAATTGTTGGTTTTAACGTCAAAAGAATAGAGCTCATTGAGTTCATTGTGTTCAGCATCTCTTCCACCAAATACATAGATGGTTTCTCCAACTGCAGCCATCGTGACACCAACACGTGGCGGCGGTGTGTTCCCGGATACATCGGCCACTGACCATGTCAAGGTATCTAGGTCGTACACGTGTAACTTGTTATCAACGGGGACACGTGGCTCAAACTCACCACCGAATGCATAGACCTTCTGTCCTACTATGGCAATAGCATGTGAACTTCTTGCTCCTTGCAAGATTCCTCTTTGATCAAGCTGAAACAATAATGTAAAACAATCTGAATATTTCATTTTAACAACATTAAGGGAGTAGCACAAATAATTTTAAGAACGCTATCTAGTAGAATACTGGTAAAAGATAACACAAGAGTCATAAATATCAAAATTCTCAGAAACTAGTCAAGAATACTGGTAGTAGATAACAGAGATATATTTCAACTTAATCAAAAGACTCAAAGATAAATGTTTCCTTAACTATTAGCCTGATACATGAACCATAACAATTTTTTCATGGCAACCTAATTACATAAAAATCTTAAAATTTAATCTACCTAAATACCTAAATTTAATTTAATTTAATTTACCATAAGCCCTCCAAAATAACTTACAAAAACAACTTATAACTTATAACTTATCACTATCAGTATCACACGCAAAATCACAAAACAATTCATAAACTAAAACCCCCAATTTTTCATTTCACAAACATTTTTCCTCCTTTAACAACACAAAAATTGTACTATGTTGAAGAAACCATATGATCCAATAGAACAAAAAATATATATCAATTATAAACATCACTGACGTGAAATTCAACAGTAACGGTGAAAGAGAAAACAGACCTTGACCCAACTGCCATGAAGTATCGCCATTGCTGGAAACCACAGTCACGAAAAGATGAACACTGAAGCGAAATTGGTTTCACTGTCTTGTATACGATAATGCGTTGGCCTAATATATAATCGTCATTGATTAGATTACTTTTATGTTTATTATTGCATCAGTAACACACTCTCACGTAGTACGTACCAAAGAAACAGATTAATAAATAAATAATGGTGACGGGTCATTTCCACCTTTTTCAAAGATCCCTTTCATACCAATCAAAAATACACTTGGAAATGTTAGCCACATGTTTTAACACACACTTTTTTTTGATGGGTTGTCCCACCAAATTATGTGGATCGTATATAATTTTGGTGGGTGATACGTGAATTTTAACCAATTAAAAAGAATATGTGTTGCCAGTGTTTTTTCAAAATATACACTCCCTCCTTCCTAAACTATAAGGAGAAAAAAATCATATTTATTAAAAGAAAAATATTAACTAATGACTCCGGGGCTTGGTTAAGGAAGCAAATATAATAATATTTGCATTTAAAGATGTGTAATCAGTGCATTAAAAGTCTAAAATGTGTCTTTTTTAACTTATAATTTATTCTTTTGGCTTCCTTAACCGATGCTCGGGTGCACTAGTTAACATGACTCTTATTAAAAAACTAAAATATAGTAGTACTAGTTTATAGCATATTAGTTTCTTATGATATTTTTGAAATAAGTTTTATAGAAAGATGTGAAAATAATTTTCATTGGTTATTGATTATAGAAAAAATAAAAGGGAGAGCAAATTAAATACAGTTTGCATATTATTTCCCTTTAAAAAATATGATTTTTTGAAATAACATAATTAAATGTGATAAAAGGTTGTCTTTTTTACTTATAATTTGGGACAAAGAAAATGAGTTTTTCTCTTATAATTTAGAACGGATGGAATTTATCTATTTCACTTGTTGAATAACAAATGTAAAAAATAGGTTGTCTAATAAGTCTAAAAAGTGAAATGTTTCTTATAATAAGAATAAAAGGGAGTGAAAATTTCATATTATAATGATACCTGACATTTCATATATGATATAAAAATCTTCATATATGATATTAAAACGTAAATTTAGAACGGTTTAATTCGTATATTATGACATTGTAAACAAAATATACATATATATTCTTTTTTGGTTACTTACATATATATTCAATCAAATTAAGTTATATAGATATTTTAGAAACTAAGTTATATAAAAGTGACATTATGATGTGATTTGATTAGATACATATGTTAAAGTATTTCCATATATGATCCATATTAATAAGAAATTTGACTGAAATGGTTAATAAGTTTTATCAAATGACGAATTGTTCAAAAGAACCTAACATTGATTAATTTTATTTTTTTTTGACAAAATCTAACATTGATTAATTTTTTTCGAAAGATTAACATTGATTAATTGGAAGTTTAACATATCATATGGTCATTATCAAAAAGAAAATATTTATCAGTGCGGTGTACGACACTTTCTCTAATTTTTTTGAATATCTTATCGTTTTTTAGACGAGAAACAAACAACGCATAAAAACTCACACGCATAAAAGTGATAACATTTGTTCAAATTTGTGTAACCACGAAAAATATTAAGCTTAACAATTTCAATATTGTCACTTGAATTATATGTACAGATGCATATCTTGTGCTTTAATTAGTGCTAATTTACAATAATGTTTTACTATTTCTGTAAGAAAAAAGAACACGGATTGGTATCAAATGTGATTGATTCCATGGATCATACCTTGATAATGTAATGCCAAAATTTGAATTTTGCAATTAGTTTAATTTAAATAAGTGCCACAACCTCACAATCTACTGGTTGCTTCTTCTTCTTTTGTTTAAAAAATAGCTTAAATTTTAGGAACCTGGTTTAGGTGCTATGCGATTTCAAATATGATTGTTAATTATAATTTACTTTTTGATAGATTGTTAATTATAATATTAAAATTGCTATTCTCCGTAAGTAGATTGTGATTCCCATGAAAGGGCCCAAATCATGCTTTGTTGTAATAATATAATATGACAAGTTAATTGTCACCATAGCACAACAAACATGAATTTAAATAACTGTCACTAGCTTTGCTAAAAAAATAACTGCCACTAGCTCCTTAATTCTAAAAAAATAACTATCACTAGCACACATTCAACTATTGCTTTTAAAGAGTAGTACAAGAATGGGTTTAAACAAAGTATATTTTATTGTTGCCCTTTTGTAAATGTAAAGAAGTTTGTCGATCTTCTCTTACTTAATACTAGTGATAATAAAGGGTGGGAAAATCGAACTGTTTGAAGTTTGGAGCGAACCAAACTGAACCATAATTATGGTTCAGTTAAACGTTTTGTTACCTACGAACCGAACCAAAATCAATATTTTGAACCCAAATATATTTTTTGGTCCTTTTCCAAATTTAATTGTGTTATTTTCATCCTTTTTTAATGTAATTGCAGGGTACTACTTCCTTTCATTATCAGTGCATAAAACGGTTCATGGTAAAAAAAAATTTGAAGAGGCCGGTTCATGGTAATTGTTTGAAGCTATTAGAATGATTGTAGATAAATTTAGAGCTTCTTCATGTTTCAAGAGCTTGTTGTTGTGAAAAGAGTTCTTAGAGAGGTCATTGTTATATTAACCGTTTTGTTACCTCTATATTTTAATACATTTCAATTCTTTTAGAATGCTGTTTAGGTTCTTAACGTACACGAATGATTTAAAGCTTTGGAAAATTTAATTGAGACTAGAAAATGGTTTGGATAGTGTATTTAGGTGTTTGGTTAAAACTAAGAGTCTCATGAATCTTATGACTCTCTCTTTGGGACCTGCTAAGGGTTGAAATTTTTTGCGGTCAATTTGTATATAAATATTAAAGTTGTAATCTATATTGTAGTATCAAAATCAAGAACTCTGATGTAAAAACATGGCTCACAACTTATATTATTGGACCATGCATATCCTGACTCACTTGTTATATCAGATTAGAAGAACTACATATAAAATATTGCAGGGTAGAATATACTAGTATCAAAAGATCAAAAATCGAGAACTCAATGATGTACAATCATGGCTCACAACTTTTCTCACAGGAATCAGTGTCTAAGTACAAAAAAATTGAAACATAGTGAACTATTCTTGAGGTTAGATCTTTATCCCAGGTTCCATTTGCTCCTACCTTAACCTCTAACCTTGTCCTATAAGGGATGTGCAAGATTATCTTTGATAGCCTGGAAGAACTTTTTGTTGGTGATTTCTAAAATAATGGAATCACTTTAGAACCAAAAGTTGTTACTCTTGACCAAGAGTTGTAACTCTTCATGACATTGATTCAAGTGTCTATGGTTATAACCTTTGGCAAAAGGGTGCTTACTGAACCATAGCATTGATTCAAGTGTGTATGATAATAACCTTTGGCAAAGGGGTGCTTAATGAATCATAGCATTGGTTCAAGTCAAAGGGGTGCTTTCTCTCATGTGAAGGGTCATATAATGCACTATAAATGTTTGGCATTTGGGCATTAATTTGGACACACAACAAGAAAACAAAAACCAGAATTTTGTTGCATTAACAACATAATCCTCCATCATTCTCTTACTCTAAATCATCCATCAATTCTCTAATGCATGAGTAAATTGCTAGAACCATAAATCTGTAAAATATTGTTAGGAGATACGCTTGGTGTGGTTGTGCAATACACGTCAAGGAACTCATAGTATCCTGAAGGGGATTCGCCGGTCATTCCTTATTGCATCCAATATAAGGTTAGTATGGAAACCACATGCGCTTTGAGTTTTACATGCATAACCATTAAACTTTTCAGGTTTCAAGTGCAGTAGCATCTTCCCAACAATCAAGATATACAATAATCTTTGGAATTTATGTGCACACTTCGTCATGTTCATCCTCATCATCTTCTTGGTTAAGTTATTGCAGCAGACCCCCAACACAAGATCCAACACTTTTGGAGTCAAGGCATCAAGCTATTCTGTTGGATATTTGTATGTTGGCTTCACTTTTGCCTAAAACAAATATTCAAGTGTGATGTTGGACATGATGTGCCAACATCATGACATGGTTCAGTTGACCTGCACCTTGCCTTGTTTTTCGCACGCGTTAATTTTCTTAAGGAATCCACGTCTTTATTCTTGTTGGTCAAATTGCGTGCTTTTAGTACAAAATCAGATCGTTTTTTGATTTCCTAAGAATGTGTTATCTACCTAGGAAAGTTTTGGAGGTGATCAGGATGTTCCTATAAATGTGCCTACATATTAGGAGTTTCCTTTACTGGTTCTGTTGATTGTGAATTGGATCACCGTTTGTTCTGGAGTCCAACAAAGTGTACTGACCCGTATTGCTTCAGTATTTAAACAAGACTGAAAGACCTAAAGAATCATTCAAGCCGTCATTTTTGAAGAATAGATCATTTAGGGTTTTGAGTCTGTTATTTGTGAGCCTTTCGTGTATCATCTTGATGCATGTTTAGGACTGTGTTTTGAGTTGTATTTTGTTCACTACTCTGAAGCTTTTAAGCAAAGAGTTAGGTAGTTTGTGTACTACACCAAAGCTATGAAGCACGGTTGTAGGTAGCTTGTTTGAAGGTAACTTCACTTGATTTGTTTGTGTCTGCAATCTAATAATCACAGGGGTTGTGGTTGATTGTAGGGAGTGAGATGGGATCTCAGATCTAGGAGTTCCTAGGTTGAAGTCAATACGGGTAGGTCCTAGGTCTAGAGTTGTAAACGAGGAGTTTACTAATAACTTAGAATAAGGACTACACTAGTGGATTTCCTTCCTGACTTGGTATCCCCCAGAGTAGGTGACGTTGCGCCGAACTAGGTTAACAACTTCACTGTGCCATTTACTTTCTTGTCAGTTATTTTACTTTATATTGTTTATGAAAGTCTTTGATGACATGAACTTAAAGAAGGATTCACACACTTTCATAAATAAATTAAAGATAAAAGAACAAATCTTTGATGTCCAACAAAGAACAAAGTAATAACAGGATTCACACTTTTATATACACTTGAGAGAAAATATTACATCTGCAATCAAGAACACATCCCATAAAAATTACTACCAAAAAGCAAATCTTTCAACAATTAAAGAGAGCATTGTTTGGTGTAGATTTTCACTGCAGTCTACGCCCCTCTTCACCCGATTGAAGAGTTTGAGTGAAAGTGAAAAAGGAAGAAGTGGTTTCGGGAAGAAAGATATGAAGTAGATGATTCTGTTTATGTGGAGTGATTACGTGTTGCTACATGAGATGAGAAAGAAGTGGTTTTCAGAACCTCAGATCTACCATTATGGAAAAATCATTATTCGATGATGTTGAATTTAATCTTTAAATGCTCACCCAAAAATGTAGTGATGAGCATGAATCATGTTGTCTTGTTTTTATTATTTTTAATTCAATCAAAATAATAAACTGTGCAGAATTTTTATCCATATTGTCATTGGTTGCTGTAGAATTGGGTTAAAGGTTGTTGTAGTTGTTGGTGAGGAAGAAGACTCCTTATCCACAGGGCCGGCCCTAGGCATAGGCCGGGGGTGCGACGGCCTAGGGCCCTTGCCGGTAGGGGGCCGTAAAAAAAATTGCGATAGGGGGTGTATATAAAAATATTTGGTTTTTAGGGGGTGTGTATAACAAAGTTTACTGAAAGGCTGTGCTGAAGCCTGTTAATGTTTATGGCCCTTTTGTCTCAATTTGTTATATATACCCCCTTTTATACGAAGATTTCTATATAAACCCTCCCTATAATATTTTTAGTTCTTCCTAATAATGTGCCAAAAAAATTATTATCGAATAAATTTGTGATATATTTTTTTGGGTCATTTGTTTCTAATAATCTGCCTCACTAATATTAAATATATTGGTCATATTTATTATTCAAGAAATTGAGAATTTTATAACAAAACAAATTATATTTTAGTGAAAAATAAGCCTACTAGAGAAATTAATCTTAATGTTGTCTTTCAAATGTTCCAAAAAATTAAATTATATCATTATGCTAAATCATGTGAGACGAATTTAGGATCATGTGGTCCACTCATCTTTTTTTGTTTTTTTTGTAGTAAAAAGTGGGGAAAAATCGAAAAGAAGACTTGATAAAATCACAACAATGAGCTAAAAAAATTATTATGTAAGGAGCCCTTTTATCATATTATGCCTAAGGTCTGTAAAACTCTAGGAACATCCCTGCTTATCCAGAATAAGTGGAGAGAACAGGGAAAAGGGAATGAAATAAAAAAATATTAGTTGTTGGTAGTATAGGCCAACTATCATAAAGATTCATAATCCAACGGCTAGCTCTTATTCATTTTGCAAAAAAAATAAAAAAAGAGGTCTCTCACAGTAGGAGACCTATACATGTCATGCACCGGAGATGGAGCCACAAAATGGTCTTCTGTTTGAGGGAAAAATAATCTTATATTTAAAGATAAAAGTAGTACAACCAAATACTATAAAATAAACATACAATCAAATGTAATAGGAAAACGGAAAAACATCGGTATATGCAAAATAAACTCCATAAGATATCTTTTGTATATAAACTAAATGTTTTTTTTTCAATAAAAAAAAATACTACTGCTCAAATACATAAGGGATAAGTCATTTTGTTCCCAAATGTGTAACAAAAGGCACAATAACCCTTTGACGTATCAAAATTTAGAAATAGTTTTGTTGTGCAATTAGTTGGTCAAAATAATCTTTGACGTTAAAACACATCCTCGATGCTAATATTAACTCTTTTTATATAAGGACTAAGGTGGATTCTAGGGTGAGAGTCCAACCAAGTCCCTCACGGTGAACCATGAAAAAAAGCCATTAGATCATGTTGTTCTACCGGATCTTACAATGCACCCCTCATACATAATTATTGTTTCATTCTGCATTCTCTCTTCACGCTGTAGCAACCACCATCAAACTCCTAACCATGTTAACTTCCAAATCAGTGGATCTAACAAAAGAGTTTTCAATCAAATCAAGTAAATCAATTTCTAATTCAAATCAAGTAATCATAGAAATTTACTCTTTTTTCAATTTCTTTTGAAATTATTGTCTTGTGATTTTGGGACCAAGTTTTAGAAATCTTCAAAAATAATTATTGAAGATTTGGATTCATACTTTTCGATGGTGTTTTGTGAGTCATTGTGCACAAATGTATCAA
>Ga0228710_1006837_pt1 | contig 17106 bp, 7 predicted proteins | sample MedpolnodulmetaG_FD_177995 | JGI IMG/M metagenome (GOLD analysis project Ga0228710, IMG submission 177995) | Root nodule microbial communities from Medicago polymorpha collected in Santa Monica, California, United States - pink nodules | ecosystem: Host-associated > Plants > Roots > Nodule... | reverse complement strand
ATTCTAAGAGGCATAGACTAATTTGCCTTTTTGTTTGGTATGTACCGTATAATTACTTAAAAACTCTTTAAATTAATAATTATTAATTTATCGATAAATTAATAACTCTCTAAATTAATAAATTTCTCCCATCCTGACATTATTAATTTATAGAGTTTCTACTGTATTTAAGGATATATTTTTTTGACATAAAATGACATAATTTTGGTAGTCTCTGCTTTTTTTTAGTGATAATAATATCACTTATGTATTAGTAGATTTTTTAATATAGATTATTATAGTAGTAGTATATGATTTCAAAAAAAAGAAAATTAGTATCTGATTTTGCCGCCACTTCCGTCACTGCTGATGTGGCGAGAAATCTTGTCATATAACTGCAACCATGTAGATTTTTTTTATAACGTAACATTTTTTTGCTATCATTGATTGAGGGACCAAAATAAAAAAAATAGATGATTTTATCTTGTAGATATAAATTCCAAAATAAATTGTCTATGGAACAAATTTTTTTCGTGATTTTTTCAGACTTATTGAGGACATTAAAATAAAATCTTCCATACAAAATTAGATTTTTCGACAATGAATAGATTAATTATGAATTTTTCAACCTATAAATTGAGGAGTTGTATTATTTGAACAACTATTTATATTATGACAACTTATGAGACAACCATAAAATTACAAAGAAATTGAGATATTGATACAAAAATCAAAACAATCTAAAAAGTAAAAACATAATGTGAATACGAAAGAAATAATTGTCACAAAAGTTGTCAAAAAATATTTGTACAAATATCATTTGTCTAAATTGAATTTTGAGCTTTTTTTGTTTTGTTTTCGTAGAGGCCTCTATTAAAATGTATAGAAAAGATATGCAAAGTTTTATAATTTTAAAGACAACTATATTTATTTTGATTTTTAAACGTAAATATGTAAAATCACAATTTTTTTCGAAGAAGCATATATTCATAGGTCAAATTTCATTTCTCATTTTTGCACGCAAGTTCAGAACATCATAATAAAATTCTGGTACGGAATTTAGGAGTTGTTAAACGAGAAACAAATTAATTATGAATTTTTTAAAAAAAATCACAAGTAATTATTCCCTCTTTTAAAAAGCCCAAAATTTCAAGATGGATGCTCTTATTTCAACTTTCATCTATGCATGTAGGCATGCAAAACTCGTATCCATGGTTACCTATTCGAAGCCACATCGGTTTAACGGTTTTCTCCGGTCTTACTAGATCTGAGTATGAGTTTGACTTTTCTCCAAGTTCAAAACACGAGTACAAGATGGACAAAACACGAGTATAAGATATATGAGGAAAATGACTTTATTACTGATTAATATTTGTTATGTTATAAAAACTGTCATTAATATTTAAATGAGCATTAAATCATCTGATCAAGGGAATAGTAAAGTGATCATATTGCTAACAGCATTGTCCTCAAAGTTGAGTCCTCAAAGTTGACAGAAAACTTATTTTTTTTATCAGTGAAATGATATTTGTATAATATTTTTTTAACAATTATTTTATATTCACATTATATTTTATTTTTTCTCCCAATTACTTTAATTTTCGTGTCAATATCTCATTTTCTTACTAAATTCATGATTGTTCAAGATATTTGTTCAAATAACAAATTCATATTTATAGGACAGTAGCACACAACCTTCCAATCCCATGTGGGATGTCGCTAAAAAGTGAAAATCTGATAATCATATATTGTGATGACTCAACACAAGAGCACTAAAGCGACCAAAAAGTTTACCACAGAGATTTGTTTTGGCAACCTTGACCATGCATTCAAAATTTCAAATTAAAGAATAATAACCATACCACACCACACCCATAACATCCCACTGAGTGGGACTCTCTAAAATGCAAGTCAGTCTCTCTGAGTTTTCAGTTTCACAGGGAGGACAAAATTTCACTCCTCCACGAAATTCACAAAAAGACACTGACATGCAACATACTAATATAGTCAAAGCACACTCCAAAGTTCAAACATTTTAAATTTCAACCCAGAGATTCACGTGAACATCAAATAGTACCACTATGTAACGAAGAAAATTAAGTTTTTTACTCTACATTTGCAAGCTGAAATATATTTTTTTTTAGTAATTCATAGTTTCATCTAAAAATAAATAAAATCTGATCAACTATACATAAGATCCACATTTATGCTTTCAGATGTTACGGTGTACGAATGGGTAGGAGAAAAAGATGCATGTGTGGGCTTCAATGGGGATTCACCACTTGTTGGATTAGAGGTCGAGACTTTTACAGTAATAGAAGTAGTCTTAAAAGTTGTGTCAATCAAAGTGGTAAAACATAAGAAAACATGTTCTGATAATCAACATGCTTTTACACTATTTGCTTTTGATATTTTCAGTTTCACACACCATAGGCTGTTGACCTTCTACATAAAGTTCAAAGGGTTGTCTATATCAATGTCATATTTTCTAAGTCCACGAATATTATGTCTACGAAGATTGATTTTGCCATCTAAAAAACCTAGTGACGCAGTTTATTGTCCGCTTGCCTTTTATTCATGTGTAATAATTCTTGATATATAATTTTTTTAACAATCCATCATTTGTAGAGTTCACAAACAATAAGAACACAATTGTTTGGTTTCAAATTGAAATGCTATACATTTGCTTATAGTTGGTTTACTTGTTAGACAAAGACATAAATAACTGTAGTTAATTTTATTTTTCCTACAATACGGGAATGCACTTACTATTATATACCTTTGATAACAGTGAAAGAGAGTCAAATGTGTGAATATGTGCCCATATGGTCAAAACAGGATTTTTACCAGCTGTATTCTTTGTCATAGATTCTCATTCTTTGTTTACTAACTGCCCTTCCAGTTAGTTAACCTAACCAGTTACTTAACCGAACCCAACTAATTCTGTAATTCTCTTCTATACCTTTCTTGCTTGCAACGATATACTCCAACTAAAGTACCATACAAGATTTGGTGGGAAAGCTTTGAGATTTGATTATTAATTACGTAATTTAGGTAAAGGTTTCAGAACATGCAATAAAGTGTGCATAATTCCACCACCACTGAAAATTGCAGCTCAATAACGTGTTTTTTAATCATCATTTAAAGAGAATGTTAACCGGTGCCCCGGAACATTGGTTAAGCACCAAAAGAAATAAGTTTTTATTAAAAAGTAATGTAATTATTACTTGATAAAAAGTGACAGTTTATATTTTCAAGACAGAAATTCTATTTATAGATTCCTTATTCAGTGTCTCTGCTTAATTAAATCATAAAATATTCAATTAAGTAACATTCAATATTGTCACCAAATTTTTATTAAAAAAGTACACTAATCCGAACACATTATTTATTCATTTTAAAAATGTGAATCCTTAGTCACTTGATTTTTTTTTTTTTAAAAAAAGTAACATTCAATGTATTTACTAAAAATATTCAAAACAAAAAATTATATTTGAAGGGGAAACAAAAAAAAAAGTCGTTTATTGTTAATAATTATTTTTCTTGGAGGAGAACTGTTTTCTTTTTTAACGTAGTTATTTTTTTTTAAAGATGTTAGTTATAGTTAGTTTGTTGAATTAATGTTTACTTAAAAATATAATGTTACTTGTGCTTACAACTTTTTGTCATCAAGGGATCAACCTTTAAACAATGACCACACTATCATTTGATATAAGGAGGTTCTTTTAAAAGTCAACATATTCGCTTGACGTTTAATTCGAAATCGTCTTCCAACAATCGACAACTTAATCAGAAGACAAGTACTTCAGCCAAGTACGTGTTTTTGTTTAGGTGGATGCGGCTCTCAAGAAGATATTGATCATCCGTTTTTGACTTGCGACTTTTTTGGTCAAATTTGGTATGAAATATACAGTTGGCTCGGAATGGTTTCACTCAAGCCAACTCTTGTCAAGGATCACATCATTCAATTCCGATCGTTAAGTGGTTTCTCTAAGAACATTTGTTATGCTTTTTATTTGATATGGCTTTCTTGTGTTTGAATTATTTGGTGTGACAGAAATGCTAGAGTCTTCACAGAAAAGGGAGAATCTATTAATCAGCTTCTAGATGAAATTAAGCTTCAATCCTCCTGGTGGTTGAAGGTAAATCACCCTAATTTTGCTTTAAATCACCACATGTGGTGGCTTAATCCCCTTTTATGTTTGGGATTTCATTTTTAATTCTCAGTCTCTTTTTGTGCTTTTAGCGTGCCTCTTTATGTCTGTAAAGTTAATTTTTTTTTTTGTAACCTCATGTAACATACACTATTCTTTGCTCTTCTTTGCCATATCTTATGCTTGAAATACTAAGTTTATGGTTATTATATTCCATTTTATCTTATTAAAAAAACAATTTGGTTATTTACTTATTTTTCAAGGATTGAACTCAAAATCAATTAAGCTACTAAACTTCCAACTACTACCTAATTTAATTTTGAGAATCACACACTCGCTAGCGTCTTCTCTAATTCTCTTAAAAAAACATTTTCCTCTAATAAATCACGAGTTTAATTTTTTAATTGGACACTTGAGTCTTTTTAATCATTAGTGAGTATTCTAAATTCACCCCTACTTACGTCATCATACATTTATATTGCTCACGGACAAGTCTTTTGAATTGGTTTGGTGTGTGAGAGCAAGTAATTATGGTGAAAACTTTTGGCTTGGAAGTGTGGAAAAGATCCACAAAACATAATATTGAGTTGCATACAATACAAGTGACTTGTTAATTCTACATTAATTATTGTTCATGATCATCATGACTATTTTGTGGTTAACCACTATACACTCTTCAAAGAGCATTTAAAAGTAATCAAGATACTATGTTGCCGACACTTATCAAGTGGTAAAATATATCCATGGCACCTTTGGTTTCCTTTAGTTATGGATCTTTCTATTTTCAAATACAATACAATAATAAATGATTTTGGGTCCAAAGAAAATTCAATAAATGATTGGGAAAACTAGCGTAAATTTAGCACTTCGCTTTCTTAAATATTGATTGGTTTAACTACATTGTATCGTATCAATCAAAATGGCTTACAAATCTCACTTACTCCATCGAAAACTTATCTTTTTCAATAATTTATTTGCAATAAGGAAAACCGATCATGAAGTAAGATTCATTATACAATAAATAGTGGGAAAATTATTTCCTTTAGTATTGGTAGCTTTTTTAGTTCTAGATAAATTATTCTCCATGTCTCATATTTGTTTCATTTACGGTATTTATTTTTCTCAAATTGGACTGATTCGTTTAACCCATTAAAAAAGGCGACATGACATTATAGGTTTAACTGTTGAGCCAATTAAATTACTTTTTTCTTGCTATCTTTCTGAATTTGTTTTGCTATAAATTAGTTTATTAGGAATGTCAGCAACAACACACATTCTTTAACACATTTTTTTTGATTGGTTAAAATTTACATGGGACCTACCAAATCATGTGGGTCCCATATACATTTGGTGGGTCCCATGTGAATATTAACCAATCAAAGAGAGTGTGTTGATAAGTGTGTGTTAGAATGTGTGTCGCTAGCATTTCTCTTAGTTTTTATAAGATAAGATAAGATGTGAATGAAAAAAAGTTTTTTCTACAAGGCAACTTATCATGCTGCTAAGGGAAGGGACGAGGTGGGATTTCAACTCGACCACTATAGTTGGACCACCTCACGCCCCTTTAATTTTAATTTTGATGGGTTAGTCGTGAGACAAACTAAAGTTGGGTTGATTGACCAATTTTCAACCCCTTATAAAATGGATCAAGAAAGGTATAACCATAGTTCTAACATGCGACATAGCCCTACTTAACACACTAGTTAAGGTTCGGCCAGACACACATTTCTATCAACAAAAGTATTTTATATTTATAAAAATTTGCACGAAGTATGGCCCCAATTTGATTCATTGAACTAACTAAACCGTGCATAATGACCTAATATTTTTTGCTCCTGTAACTTATGAGCTCAACACAACCAAAAATATATCGAGTTGGCCCATGGTGTAAGGTCAAAATTGACGCTTCTAACATGCATCGAATCACATCTCACTTATATTTGTTTTTATAATTGGATGTATGTTTAAAGCTTTATTTTCTTGATAATCTAAACCAATTTAACTCCTAAGAGATTTAACTAATAACCACTATTAGTGTACTCTTTTTTTTTTACATATTCTTCCAAAGAGAATGATCTCATATATTCTGTTCCATCATCAAGTTGAATAGGATCATGTGTATTTTCAAACTAAACCAAATTAAACCTATTTTTAAGAACACATTGAGTAGTGTATTCGACTTATATCCAAAAATGAATAATAACTAAAACAAAAAAATGGATGATAAGTGATTGATCTGGATATAAAGGTAAACATTAAGTATGGTGTATGAATGTTAAAGTTAATTACTACACACATAGGATGGGGGTGTAAATGTAAAAAATAGCATCCTCAAACACTATCTACCGTAAGGCCTCCACCTTTACAAATGACATTTTACATCTGAGAGAAAGCCCACGAATTTCAACTGTTTGCACATTCTCTATTTCTTATTTTCCCCGGGTTGTGAGAATTTCGCTCTTTTGGTTGGTAACTATAGAAAGAGAATTTTCGTGTTTTAAAAGATTAAGATTTCGATGGATAACTACCGAATATTGTTTTCAGGTTTTGTGAGTAAAAAGGAGGCCAATAAAACAACCATCAAATCGTAATGTTAAATTCCATTTTTCTTTGTTCAAACATGTCCATAATAATAATAATATCAATAATAAAATAAAAATAACCCATTTGGGGTTGGCATAGTGGTTGACTTGGGATCTTGGAGTTTGCTCCTCCCTCCAAAAGTCTTAGGTTCGATTCCCTCTGATACCAATTTTGGTAGGCTAAGTCCATGCAGAGTTGGGGTTTAAACCTCAAACACCCCACTTATTCACCTTGAAAAAAGTGAATTCTATCCACTGACTACTTGACAAAAAACAAATACATAGCTATAGAAGACAAAAACCAAAATCCATTTTTAACAAATTATATAAAAGAAATGTTTTAACATGGATGATCTCGTTAAAAACACGTGATTTTTCAATGGTGTCATCAAATGATTTTGCAACTAATTTTCCAGTTTTTTTTTAATATAAAAATTTAGATCAATTGTATTCCGAAGCTCTCCCCATGATCAAGGAAAACCTCAAGACACAGTGGGTAATGTAATGGCACATCTCCTAACTAATTACTTGCTTCAAATGCCAGTTACGTATAGAATTGATATTCCATTTCATACCATTAAATATAAAAAAATCATCTTCATCAAAATAGTCAAGTAGCTGCTTGACCATATATGGAAATGGAGTCATACGTCATCATGAATCAGCGCCACGAAGTTAACACAAAGATAAACAAATGATAGATAAGACATGACATGACATGCCAATTGAGAGGATCACACCCTTTTCATAATTAACTGGATACAACTTTGAGCCACAGCAGAAGTAAGTAGATAGACACTAACATGGCAACAACCACAATGTGCCAATAATTAATACTCGAATAAGGACCCAAAGAGGGAATGAAAGATACAACATGTTTTTGAGGCATCGTTGCCTAGCCATAATCATAGGAGAAAATTTCGTTGCTTGCTATAGAGACAGCTTAATAATTGCAATGTTGAATATTTACAACCTCGAACATGTTTAAGCCAAAGTGGCTTTCGTTATTGACGTCTACGTAACTTAACACCAGGGGCCATCACATGTACCTCCATTAAATAATAGACTAAATTTCACTTCATTCCATAGTAGAAGAAATTCAAATTAGAGTCTCTCTTTTAAAAATAAATGTTTAGACTAATTATAGTTTAAAAGATATTTGAATTACACTTATCTCTATGTTAATAATGAAATATGTACTGTACTCGTGAGTTTAGCTCAGTTGGTAAGGACAATGCATAATATATGCAAGGTCTGGGGTTCAAACTCAGGCCACCGCAAAAAAAAATTAAATATGTACTAAATATTACTTCGTTTTAATATTTTTATAATACCTATTGAATTTGAACTATCATTTAAGAAAAAATAATTCATTTCTTTCCAATTTTTAATGTAAAAGATAATTAAATTTGAATATTTTTATTATTAATTTGAGGATTCATAACATAAAATTGAATTTTAGAAAAGCCATATATTATCAATCGAGGTAACTTTTCCAATATTTTAATTTTATTTTTGTATCACTTCACATTTTATAATTGGGTTTTAAACTTTTATGTTAATGATATTGTGAATCAAAAACAAAGAAAAATATGCATTAAAATTTTGATATATCAAAAATAGTACTGTAATACTCTTTTTCTCCGCATTTTGTACGTTAGACTTTTATCGTTAGCCCATTAGAAATACTTTTTTTATTAAGAACGTGTAGATAAGAAAGGAGAAAAAAAATTAACAAGAACGAAAGTGTAGATTTTGATCTAAGAGGATAGTAGAGTATATATTTTGACATTAGGTGAGAAAATAGTGTAATTCAAGCTCGGTTCTAGTTTTGCGTTTTGAAGTTTTCAAAAACCAAAACCAGTTTTGGTACATATACTATCAGAATTTGATGACAAACATGATTCCAGCAAACTCTTAACTTGAAATCACAGTTAAACACCGGCATTAAAGCCTCACCATGATTTCAGTTTTGGACTTGCATAGTTGAAAAGCATTTTTTAAAAGGAAAATGCGATTTGGTGCGAGAGAAAAATTCGTCGAAATTGAACGAATGACTTGGCAGGTTCAAAATATTCGGCTCTATCACCTTGACCCCACAAAACATTAGCTTTTTATTTTTGGCTTAATAGCAGTTTTAGACCCCTAACTTTCCCAAAGTTGTGATTTTGGCCTCCTAAGAAAAAAAAACTACAAAACCGCCCCCTAAGTGCACCTGTGGCAGTTTTGGCCCCCAAGGCCAATTTTGACTTGGTCTACGCTGACGTGGCACCCTAAGTGAGGTGCCACATGTTTTTTTTTTGACCTTGGGGGCCAAAACTGCTACAGTTGCAAAACTGAGGGGACGATTTTGTAGTTTTTTTCTTAAGGGGCCAAAATCGCAACTTCGTGAAAGTTAGGGGACGAAAACTACCATTAAGCTTTTATTTTTTAATTTTGAGCAAACCCACAAAACATTTTCTAAATATTGATGATGCAACCATGTTCTGTTGTATAATATGATAATATGGAGTATTTGGAAGCAAAGAAACAACAAAATTTGGAAGGAGGTGATTGATGCACAAACCTTCGTTTTTGACCGTGCGAAAGTGCTGTTAGAGGATTGGAAGTCCGCAAAGCTAGTTCAAGAAACTTCACCTAATCGTCAACAACAAGATCGTCGTGTAAAATGGGTGAAGCCAAGTGTAGGTCGATTTAAATGTAATATTGATGCATCTTTTTCTGAGAGTCTGAATATGGTTGGAATAGGGATGTGTATCAGAGATGAAAATGACATCTTTGTTTTGGCAAAGCAAGAATATTTCAGCCCCATTTGTGAGGTACACATTGAAGAAGCTCTAAGACTCTTATCTGCATTGGATTGGGTTCATGAGCTTAATTTAGGACCTATGGATTTTGAACTAGACGCAAAGAGAGTGGTGGATAGCTTTAATTCCCAAAATTGTGATGCTACAGAATTCAGGAACATCATTAGTCATTGTAAATCTCTTTGTACTATATTTTATGAAAATTCACGTGTTGAGTTTGTGCAGAGACAAGCAAACGAGGTTGCTCATAGTTTAGCTAAAGCGGCCTTGTTATCAGCTAGTTTCCAAATATGGGTAGAAATACCGGAATGTATTGAACACATATTGATAAGTGAAATGCAATAATTTTATTCCTCTCAAAAAAAAAATGTTTCAAGACAAGTTAATAGTACTTAATTAAGATGTATATTTAGTAAAAATATAATAAATGTATCTAGTAATTTGATAATGAGTTTATATTTAGGGATAATTTTTTAGTGAAAAGTGTGTTTAGATATAGAGACGGAGTAATTTGTATGCATACAATTATTTTACACATCATTTGATGTATGTATAAAATTATTTTACACATGCACAAAAAAATATGATTTATGTGTAAAATAAATATACACCGACACAATATAAAATTTGATAAATAGTTTAGATTCCAACCTTATAATATGAAGATTCTCCACAAAACACCTCTGGCCCCATCCAGACGCTGACGTGGCACGTCACTGTGTAATTATTTTATTTATTTTTTTAAAACCTGACATGTGTGTAATGGTTTAAAAAATTATTTTTAAAAAGATAAAAAAACTGAAAATTAATTTTCAAAAATTTAAAAACAAGAAAAAAAATCAATTTTTAAAAAAAAACGAAAAAAATTGGATTTTTTTTTCAAAAAATAAAAAAATCAGAAAAAAAAAGTATTAATTTTTTTACCAAAACATTCAAAAATTAGCTTATATTATTTGTTTTGAATATTTTTAAAATTTTAATTTAATTTGGATTTTATTAAAAAAATATCAAAAGTTTCAAAATATAGTAAATTTAGAAATTTTTTATATAATTTTTTTGAAAATATATATATATAAAGAAAACAACCTCTTTCAGCTCTTCTTGGTTGGTTGTTTCTTTTCAAAAATGCCCCCAATTTTCAATACAAATAAAACATGTAACAAATAGATAAGAATAAATTTAAATATTAGAAAAATTTCTAGATTTTTTTTATCCTCAATTTTTAAATATGAAAAAATATTCTCAAATCTGTAACTCATCGTAAAAAAAATTCTGGAATAATTTTTTTTTTAAAACCTGGAAAAAAATTTAAAACCTGATTTTTTTTTTTAAATTTTACAATTTTTTTTAAAAAATAGGCACAAATGCCATGTGTGCCTTTAAAAAAATGAAAAACAAAATTAATTATACAGTCAGCATGCCACATAATCAGATATGCACAGTCAGCATGCCACATAATCAGATATGCACAGTCAGCATGCCACGTCAGCAATTCTGCACAGTCACATGGGTCAGGGGCTAAAATCAAAGAATTTTATTTTACAGGGTTGAAATCTAAACTTTCTTTTTATACAGGGAGGTAAACCGGAACTCGCCTAAATTACAAAGGGTTAAAGACAAACAATAGATACACTTCGACTTGCGTATGTTCCGTAGAAGTATATACTCTCTTCAGTCACATTTATATACAACTTTTACTTTTTCAAATTCATCAAATAACGATGTATCTGAAAAAGAAAAAATTGCTTATAAATGTGACTAGACTCTAGAGAGAAAATACATGTGCATTTCTATTTGCCTAAGGTTAAGGTGGGAATACTATTTTGACCATTCTGATTTTATTTTTAAAATTACTTTGTAATTAAGCATGGTTTTTTCTTTAAAAAAAATTGGTTTTTTTTAAGGAAAGATGAAAATAAAATTGGTCTTTTTCTAAGGAAGTATGGTTTTGCACGTAAATTACTAGTTCGCGTGTTTTGTGCGAAAAAACGTTCGCACCATATAGCACAGTTCTTTTTTAAATTTGAGCACACAACGTACTGGACAATTTTCTGTCACTAATCACCTAGTTAAAGGTTATCCATTATATGTCAAATAGTGAAAAGAAGAATGTGTACTTGATTATTATTAGTGTATATCTCGGATATTTACTAGATACAAGTGTAGCACAAATCATAATAAACCAAGTATAGTATACCCTATAACCCATCCATAAGCCCTAGCTCATTATTTACATATCAGACACTGACCGGAGATAAGCCTCTTTCTCTTCAGCTTGTCTCTCGTTTATTCTCTTCATCAATTCCCGCTCAAAACCTACAAGCAGGGAAAGAGCTGAAGTCAATAATTTAGGACGACTTTCCTATATTTCAATGAGAAATGTTAATATAAAATCCAAGTATAAAAATATGGCTGATATGAAACTAACCATTACTGCGATCGACACCATCCCAGTGCCGTCCCGGCTTTATCCCATATCGATTAGGGGGAGCTTCTATTTCCCTCTTCAACCAGCTGTGATCTGGAATATCTTGAGGAACGAGATATTTCAGATCATCACTTTCTCCCAAGTTCGGAAGGTCGGGCTCTGGATATTTTTTCTGCACAAATGATAATTGACATGAAAAAACATTAGTCAGAACAGATCAAAACCCTTCATTGTAAGTGTCCAGCAGTTAGAGTTGCATTGCATTACCTTTACTAAATGTTTCATAGGATCATCCCATAGTACCTTCTCCTTCTGCAATTTATTAAGTTCAGGATCGTCTCTAAAAGAAAACAACAAATGCAACATAAGAGATAGGGAGATGAGAAGGATTAAGAAACATTTTTCAATGACATCTACTCACGATAAACTCGGACTTTGTTTTTTAAAGTAACTTTCAGTAACAAGTTGAATCATTTTATAAATAAACTTTCATAGTCAAAAGCATAACAATAACATTAGTACTGAAGCAAAATGTGAAATACCTGAACAAATATAACAGCTATTAAGAATATGAAAAATCAATCATCACTACTCTTATATGTCAACAAAGTGGATTAGGAAAAATCTACCCGGGAACTGGGAAGGCTGCTAACGAGAATTAACAAGCAAGTTGATAGATTAATTTCTGATAGCAAGTAAAGACTGCCATTCATTTGTAAAACAAATCTAAACCAATTTACACAGTTGGTCAAGGTGTCAAAATTCACCGAGTGAGAGCAAATTGCTCGTCCACGTCAAGCTCTAGTTATTGCAGGCTACCAGATTAGGTTTATCAAGGATACTATCAAGCAGATGACTGAAAGTCTATAGTATGGTTAAAACAAAGCCAAAAGAGTAGTTATGGAGATTGAATACATGACAAAACTCAATAAGAAAGTAATAAGCTACAGAAGTAATAAGATAAGAAATCTAAGACAATCCACAAGACCACAACACAGCTTTCTGGATATTTTCCTTCTGTATACCTGGTCCGTGCAAAAGGCTTGTCTTTCTCATCTTCTAGTTCTTTTTGCCTAGCCTCGGCTTTCCGCTTTTGAGTCAAGCCCTTGCCACAATCTATTTCAATCTTCTGAAAGTCAAGATAGCCAATAACTCAACTTGCCATTTTTCTTAAGAAATAATTGAATAACATCAATGTTAAAACAACAACAACAACAACCAAGCCCTATCCAACTAAGTGGGGTCGGAATGTTGAAACATCACTACAAATTATTTCCATACTTCAATACAGCATAGGAATAAAATCACTAAACAAATATAGATGGTTTCTTGACTTCAAGATGTAATATAAGTAGAATCAATGTTAAAACATCACTACAAAAGATTTTCATATTTCAATACAGCATAGGAATAAAATCACTAAGCAATTATAGATGGTTTCTTGTCTTCAAGATGTAATATAAGTAGAATCATGTATCTTTACAAGGCATTAATAAAATTATTTTTAGCTAACACATTTGTGCATGGAACAAATAACTTACACTATATTCTATATGGAAATAATTATATAACATTCACTAGTACAATTGAAATAATTATATAACTTACAGAAAGATACGTCCAGATAAGAAACACGGTGCTACACAAAATACCTTGGCCTTTTTGACTACTTTCTGTTTTGACTTTAAGTATTCCTCTTTGGTAGTGCGTCGTCCTGCAGAATAAATTCAGCTTGATTGAATAATTCATGTTATCATAAAATGATATTCACCCAAAGAAAAAGTTTATATGTATTTTTACTGAAAAACATGAAGCTACAGAATAATGTCAGTCTATAATCCCAATGCTCGCTCCTCAGAGAGATGTTGCACTCTCTGCCCCAAATGGAAAGCTACAAAATGCCAAATGTATAACTGCACAACTATGCCATTTCTCTTTTTATTTTCCTCCCTTACCCCTCCTTCAATACCCACACTAAACTCCATGCCTTTCCCCCAACCCATTCTCTCAAGAGACCCGTCACAAAGGCATCCAACAGACTGGACAGAAACATAAACTAAAAATTGACGTCAACTCTAACCTTTGTTATCACGAAATACAGATTCAGCGCCACGCCCACTGATGCTAGGGTCCATCTGTTCAAGTCTGCATAAAGGAATCGATAATTAGAACAACATTTTCTTGAATATCTTAAGGTTTAGAAGAATGAGTTCTTGACATGTATATTTTTATTGGCTTTATATTTCTTGATGAATGAAGAAAAACTAAGGATTAGTGCATACCGCAATAAACCGGTTATAAACAACTAACAAGAAAGGGAAGCAAGCATTATATATGAATCACACTTTCAGAAATGTGATTGCTTTAGTTGCGCCTCTTTTATTTTCCAGCAATAATTAACAACTCTAATAAAAAATTAAACAAGCTAATCAAAATGTTGCTCCTGCAGCTGATGTTCCTCATAGCTAGTCTGTATCTTTTGCAAATAGAATAGGAAACACATTGTTGCCTGTTGTTTTCAGTTTAGCAGTCCCTAAAACTAAGGAATTAAATTGTATGCTGTAAATTGTAATTATAAATTGATGACTCATGAGACTTAGCAAGGATTACTCTCAAGTCATTCACACCAGAAAAACTCATTCAAGTGTAGCCGTAATCAACAAACAGTTAACAGCCATTGTTGCTGAACATTGTGGTCTGCCTTTTCTGAATTGTGTATAGCAGATAGAACTAACTCAATATTCTATACTACCATAACAACATAAAAACATGCTTGCTTCGGCACTAAACAAGAAAATAAAATAAAATCAAAAGATTATGGAATGAAGTATAAATATTAATGAAAATTCATCTAGTAGTGCATAAGAAGAATATGTGCATCGAAAAGAATCGTAAAATAACTGTGCAATCACCTCAACATATCATCCTTCTTCTTTCTGTCAATCTCTTCTCTGAGATCCTTAGCAGAAATCAAACCAGCTTTTCTTTCATTAACAGATGCTGGAATGGATGGCTCCTTTCGATTCTTCCTTGGTGGAGAGAGATCGTGGTCCAAATTAGTAACATGTTTTCGTCGAGGAGGTGACATATTACTATCTTCAAATTTTGATGACCTTGGCTAACGAGCTACAGTTGTAATACTCTGATCTCTGTTTACAATGAGGAGATAAATCAAAATTTAGCACAAAGTTATCTCCTTCATCGTAAATTAATTAAATGTGAATCAAAGTAGTTGAAGATATGCATCGACACAAGTATCCAGTACTATGGGCCTGTTTGGTAAACAGCTTATTTGCAGCTTCTAGCACAACTTATCATGATAAGCACTTATGTAGAAGCTCACATAAGCTACTTTATAGCAAATGATAAAATAAAGTTAATTTTTTTTGTATATGTTGTAAGCTATTTTCATAAGTAATCTTAGAAAACTTATGAAAACAAGCTAAAAAAACTTATAAAAAATGTCATAAGCTATTTTCCAAAGTAGTCTCACAAAACTTATGTCTGCCAGTAGATAATAAGTCAATCCAAACAGGCCTTATATTTGAAACAGAAAAAGTTGTCACAACGTTCTAAGAACATTGATGCATCCAAGTACTTAACAACGTAACATCCATGGTTTATACCATTTACAAAACAGAGTAGCAACATGGCAAATCTGACCAATTTCACTAAATGTAGAATAACTTATAGACATTCATGCTTTATTGTAAACTCTCAAACCATTATTCTTCTCTGAAGAGTTTTAAACAGTACCCATGAAATTAACCTGAAGCAATGACACTTCTGATCGTAGGCGTGTCCCGATGTCCGACATGTGAGAGTGTCCGACACCACCGACACAACACTAACACATGTGATTACATTGAATTATGTTTTTTTCTTCTCAAAACTTTATCGGTGTCAATGTGTCTGCGTCGTGTCAGTTGTCGGTGTTTGTGTCATGTTAAAGAAAATGGCAAAGAAAACAACCTGAATGCATGAAATTAAACCTGAATAATAAAAACTAAGGTCACTAATAAGGAACGGTAAAAACCCTAAATCATCGGAAAGAAAGATGAAAATAAATATTAACATGTGATAAACCCTAAAAATCCTAAATCATGAGAACTCACCAGCGATGGCTGTAAAGAGAAGAGATGGTGCGACGGTGATAGGGCGGTGCAATGCTGATGGCGATGGGGCGATGGGGCGATGGCAGAGAGAAGATGTTGAATTGTTGATGACGAGTTGTTGTTAGGTGAATGCGGTGATGAGAGAAGAGGGATTGTCGTTCGGTGATGATAAAAGAGGGAAAATTTCGTGTATGTTACTATTTGAATGAGTTTGAGTAAATTACACTTCCCGCCCCTCAAAATACTTGAATTACACCCCTCTCTCCTCTTATGTTGAAGAAATATACATTTCTCTCCCCTCTTGTTCAAAACATATTAAAAAATATTTCACTTCCCTCCACTAAGAGGAGCTTGAATTACATTTATCTCCACTCTTATGTTAAAATCTACATTTTGCTCCTTCAATATTTTATTTATTTATAATAATCTAGAAAAAAATAATAATCTAACACACTTCAAAAAAAATAGTATTGCGAGTCTATTTTAACATAATCAAAATTTGAATACATATTTTTCGCTATTTTTTATTCACAATTTCATTAATATATAGCTTTAAACCTTATTATAAAATATGAAACAACCAAAAATAAAAATAAAATATATGAAAAATTACTAAAGACAATAAAACATGGTTATTTAAAAGTTAATTTTATACTATAAATTATAAACATAATAGCAAAATATTCAAATTTATTATCATTGATATTTAAATTACAAAGAAATGAATTTATTTTTCTTAAATGGTGGTTCAAAATTAGTATATATCATAAAAATATTTATTTATGTTAAAAAATAGATTAAAGTGTAGTACTTATTTAATTATCAAGGGAGAGGGTTGTAATTCAAGCATCTTATAAGGGAGAGGAGTGTAGATTTTACTTTTCAAGAAAGGGAAGTATATATTTTAACATAAGAGGGAAGGTGTAATTCAAGCATCTTTGAGGGGATGGGAGGGGAGTGTAATTTACTCAATGAGTTTTTTTTTTTCTTTTTCTTTTTTCTATAAGGCCTCTAAGGGTCCGTTTGGTTCGAGAATTTGGT
>Ga0228710_1006835_pt1 | contig 17106 bp, 13 predicted proteins | sample MedpolnodulmetaG_FD_177995 | JGI IMG/M metagenome (GOLD analysis project Ga0228710, IMG submission 177995) | Root nodule microbial communities from Medicago polymorpha collected in Santa Monica, California, United States - pink nodules | ecosystem: Host-associated > Plants > Roots > Nodule... | reverse complement strand
ATATATTATTACATATTCACTTTTTCCAAAATGAACACATAGTTTTTTTTTCTTTTAAGAAGAGCACATCGTTATTAAATATATTATTTAAACAATAATAATATCCATCTCATCTCTCCCTTAAAAAAGTATACACAACATATGTATTTTTAAAAAATCTACATATTATGTTAATATTAATTGATATGCAAACAAAATTTATTTTTTGTCAACAAAATATAGCTATACTCTTTAGAAAAATATAGTTATACAAATATTAATATACATATTATATGTCGGTTTTTTAGTTTTTAAGTAACCGAATCACCGGTTCAATCCGATTTAATATGGTTTAATACCTATAAAAATTTAATCTTAAGACCGGATCATCTAACCGAATTATTCGGTTCAATCCGGTTCAGTCATGCGGTTCAATCAGTGACTTAGTACTGTGCCGAGTGGATGAACGAGTTTTAAAACTATGACAACACTAGTAAAACACAGCGTGCGTGTAGTTGATGCTGCAACTATGGCTGTGTTGCTGCAAACACATTACACTCTCTCTCTACCCTCACCACGTTACCCTTATCTCTTCTCAATTCGAAACCCTAACTCTATTGTCTACAATTTTCTAATCCCCACTACACCTCTCAAATCTCAATTACAATTCTCCAATCACTGGAATCCAACACACCGTTCGCCGGCGTCACCGGTCTCCGCCTCCCGCCGGGAAACTTCAGATACGACGCCACTCAACTTGCCCCGTGCTTTCGTGCACCTCGTAGTCTCCGCCGCTCTGTTTCTATGCTGTGGTGTTCGCGCTTGTTCGGCTTCTTTGCCTCCTCTAACTAACGTGGTTCAGCAAGAACAAACCATTCAAGGTTTCCAACGCTTTTTGATTAGATAGATTGAGATTCTTTTTACCAAAGGGAAATACAAGTTTCTATGAATTACGAAATTGCACAAGAAATGATAATTGAGCAAATTTAGGTGTTATGTTCTTTTTTAAATATCTTTCACATGTTTTAATTATGTTAGCTATTTTTACTCTCTATGTGTCAGTGTTTCATGTATTCCTATGCAATTTGAAATCTGTGTTAATTTTTAATGCTTTTGCTTATAAAGTTACTACAAATTTAATTACCTGGTAGTGAGAATTGAAGTTGATTTGCTGCTGTCATAAAATGGTGTGTGTGGTCACAGGAATCACCAAATTGTGATTTGTTGTTTTATATTTTATTTATGATTGCAGATGATAATGATGCAAGGACACATGATGCCAATGAAAATATAGATGTAGATAAGGAATTAGAAGCATCCTTTAATGCTTGGAAGTCTAAAACTTATGCATTGACAGTTCCTTTGAAAGTTGTTGCTTTGCGTGGCTCTATTCCTCCTTCATGGATCAAGGTCTGTGACACACATTTCTTAACTTGTTTTGTGTGGTCTTTTTTAAAAAAATTATCGTTGATTGCAATCTGTGCTTTCTCTCACTAGCTTGTTGGGAGCAGTTATTCTGTTTTCTGCTCATACTGGAAGTTCCTCTGATTCTGTCATGTCATTTAAAGCAACTTATAGTTGATAATAGATTTCCATTAAATTATTTTATAGATTTTCATGTGAAATTTTCTTCAATTGTAGGATTTCATAAATTCTCAAGGGAATAGAATGAAATTTAAGGTGAAATATTATGCAACTCTCGAGAATATCTTCTCTGACTTATCCATTCCCTTTACCAAAGGTGATCATGTCCCAACAACTGCTTTGGCAGCTGATATTGTCGGTATTGGTGACTCGTGGCTCAAATTTGCCGTTAAAAAAGCTATAATTGAGCCAATAAAAGATGTAGAAGGTCAAGAATGGTTTAAAAACTTAGCTGAGAAATGGAAGGTAACATTATATTTTTGTTTTATATTTCTTCTCCATAGAAATTGTGTCTCATGATAGTCTTCTTTTACGATGAAAACCATTTGTTTTGTGCACTTTGTTCAGCTCGATTTTGGTGCATCTTCTCTCATGAATATGTGTATGATTTTTTTTTTTATTTTTTTTTATGAAAAATAAATAGGTGCAAACACAGACATCATAGTTATCTGAGTGCTTGTGTGCCAAGGGGCTATGTTAGATATTGTAATTTTGTATGTGTGACAATTTAAAATGAGTGTTATTGATAATGATATCTCGCTTACATGGTAAAGTGACATCACCACACATGCTTCATTTTACAAAAAGCATAGTTTTACTGAATCACTAACATGTTTTGTCCCTCATGTTGTAAAGTAGTGGTTAGCACTACTGAGGCATGAGTGTGGGTTCGAACCCGTGTCACCCCATCCCCCTCCCCATATATGTGTATGTGTTGGTCACTAGGCCAATAGCAAAAAATAAATAAATTAATAACATGTTAGCAAAATAAATGGATTTTACTGCTGAAAATGATAACATAACATCACAGTGGGAATCTGGTGTATGAATCTCATTGGTTCATGTTGCGCATGACCAAGATTAATTATAGCATATCCATTGGTTAGTTATTGTCCCTCGGAAATGTTTGTTGTTGATAGTGTAATATTACATTCCCTGACAAGGTTCCAGGTATATCTACGCAGGAACTGTGAGGGAGAAGTGGATCCTGAAGGTGATATATGGGCTGCCCCATATCGATGGGGCTGCATGGTAATAGCATACAAGACAAATAATTTTCAAAAGCATAAGTTGGCTCCAATAGAGGTATGTTGTTTTCTATTAGACCTTGTAAAACTCCGGTGAAGCATTTATTAGATTATTTACACTGGAATTGCAGGACTGGGCAGATCTGTGGCGGCCTGATCTTGCAGGGAGGATTTCCATGGTAGACTCTCCTAGAGAAGTTGTTGGTGCAGTCTTAAAGTATATGGGGGCTTCCTATAATGCAAATGACATCAATTTGGAAGTTAATGGAGGGAGAGATGCTGTTAAACATAATTTAGCATTGCTTGCAAAACAGGTACTATTACGGGGTGATCTCTCAACTTTTGATGTTGCTTTGATTGGAATAGAGGAGCAAAGGCATAAAAGTTTAGTTGACAGAATAGAGAATTTTCGATCCTATTTTTCCAAATTTTAAATAAATATTAAGTACTACTTTTATGTATTTCTAGGTTCGACTCTTTGATAGTGAAAACTATCTAAAGGCTTTTGGAGTTGGAGATGTGTGGGTAGCTGTTGGATGGAGTAGTGATATTATTCCTGTTGCTAAACGGATGTCTAATGTTGCAGTTATTGTTCCAAAGTCTGGAGTGAGTTTATGGGCTGATCTTTGGGTATGCCTCTCATTGCTGTCCTGTTTCAGAGGATTTGTTATTTCATTGCTTAATGATTTCGAGGGATTATATGTGGAATAATATAATATAAAGCCACCCCCATAACAGGAAATTGTTGATAAACTACTCATATGGGATTCAGATATATACATATTTATTGATAATGGACATGAATTTTTCTCCTCTCAGACACTAGACATTGACCTTTTTCAACCTTTTGTTTTCTCTAGGCAATTCCTGCTGCCTCAAAGATTCAAACGAGTCGGATTGGTGGGCGCATCAGGGGACCATCTCCATTAATTCATCAGTGGATAGAGTTTTGTCTGCAATCTGCAAGAGCACTGCCCTTCAAGCAGGAGGTGATCCCAGGTGCCTCTCCCCCTCTTCTTCAAGGTCATTACACCAATGTGGCCTTGGAGTTAACTAAGGGTAGGCCAAGGCTAGTCACCAATCTCATTGATGGAGCACCACCACCTGACATTTTAGAAAGGTGTGAATTTCTAGAGCCATTATCTAATTGCGCAGTATCCGATTACCACTGGTTGCTTGCCTCAATCCAGGAACCTGGCAATGGATTGATACACAAAATGCGTCAGTATATCTCATCATTGGTTACATATTCTGGGCGGTCTAATTCAAAGCTGACTTGAGTAATGAGCTATTGGGCTGTCGAATACCTACAAAGGATCTGTGATTTTACAATTTGAATGACCAGAAACTTCAAAGGTTGATTGATGTTTTAACATTTGTGAAGGTAGAATTTCAAGATTATTGGGTTGTGAAAGGCAACTGTAAGTCAATATTGCTGGAGCTGTACGACTTAACTACTGATTCTGCCTGTCATATTGTTGAGCCTTCAAAATGTTCTGCAAAATTCATCCGAAAATGTGATTTATGTAGTAGTAGGTGAAGTAGTTTGTTTTTCATGTATTCATGTCTCCTCTAGGGGATTTATTGTTTGTACAAATTAACATGAAGCAAATATTAGAAAAGTTCTTAAAGCTGAGTAAAGGGTGTGATTCTTTTTGTCAATCAACATGGCTTTTGAATACCATCTTTGACCTTTGCCCTTGTTCTTGTTCCTCGCCTCAGGAAGTTTTGTTCCCTTGTATATATCCTTGCAGATCCTCACGGTCCCCGTGGGAACTCCATCAAACATAAAAGAATAATCAAATTTCTATTATTTTTAACAAATAAGGATTAAAAAGTATTAAATTTAACCATAAAACAAATACTATTAAGCCATTATTGTGAGTCTTGTGACAACAATAAACATAAACATAAAAAAGAAATTTATACATATGTGAGAAATCATTGTTCCTGTCCCCAAACTATCATTGGAGAGACTTTCTAGTTTCTCCCACCATGTTTCCGCAGGAAAAATTCTCCATCTACGGGGCCGCGAATGAGACAATCACTCACTATGATCCTCCTTTACGGATGCAAATTGACATCCATGTGAGGAAATCTATGTATTCTACCTATATTCTTTATTGTTTTGTTAGAATCTTTATCACAGTTATTAATTTATTATTTTACTAGTTTAAAATAAGTTTAAAATAAGAAACATAAGCATACATTTTTATAATATATTTATCTGTGAAAGATTAGGTGATAAGGAATTATTATTATTTTTTCTTGTCAAAAGAAAAAAGGAATTATTATTTTTGTCACTAGTTACATACATCGTCCCGTCTCTATTATATGCAACAAACTATTTTTTAGAATTATTGAATAACTAATGTAATATAAAAACAATTTTTTAAAATCATTTAGCAATCTATACAATATATTAAAAAAACAACTCATTTAAGCTCCTTTGAGCTGACTTTTTCTCTTTTCAAAAATGTCCTCAATTTTGAATACAAATAACACATATAACAAATAGATAAGAATAAATTTAAATATTAAAAAAATGTAACAACACGATATGAAAATATATATTTGCCTGTCTTTTTTTGCCTTTATCATTTAAAAAATGTAACAAATTAGATGAGTATATTTATACTTACTTTTTCATTATCTCAAATATACTATTAAACAATTTTTTCTATAATAAAGATTGTTGTTGGTGTCATTAAAAATAAGAATTTAGATTATATTTTTTTTGTTATATTGTTCGTGTCATTGAAATAAATAATCATGATTAATTTGATTTGTTATAACTTGAAAGCAACAAATATTTATATTTTTAGTTTTAATCAAAATCAAAATTTCATAAAAAAAACACCATAAATAATTTTTAAACGTTAGCGCAATAAAAAGAGCAGAAAGACAGACACGTGACTGCCCATCTTTTAGCTAGTTAATATAATATAGACTAAATACATCGAGTACTCAATAATTTTAAAAAAGAGGAATGATATATGAACATCATTTTTGTACGACCAACAACTTTTTTGCTATTTTTTAATAACTTATTAGTGATTTCGATTTGCGTGCTTCTTACAATATCAAGAGGTGTTGCATTAATTGTTCAATTTTGGTTGTACAAATAACATCACTCATTAAAAAATAGTTTATTTTTTTTCGAATGTATTCTTTATCTATTTCTACAAATTAAGTAAAACGTAAAACCTCGTTACTACATATCTTAAACTAGCAATTAGCAAATAAAAAATATATTTATCTTATAGCTTTCACCGTCACGATTTAAGTGTGAAGAGAATGATTGATATGTACGATAAATGTAGCTAAGCCATTGCTTTGGCCGGCTGTGTCATCTTTATGTTTTACTAATTTCTTCTATCAATACAAAATCATTGTCACATTTCTCTCACACACACAGTTTATGGCTGATGATGGTGATTATCAACCTTTGCTCGGTACCAAATTTGGTGTGATACTAATTGCCATGGGTTCAGCTAGCTTTGTGGTTACAATATACCATCTCATATTCATTTGCTGCAAACACGCATCCGAACAAGCGCGGCAGCATGAGCAACCGGCGACACAAACACCGAGCACTGAAGAGGGAAGTTTGGTGTCACATCAGATTCCATCCTACAAGTATGAGAAGAATAAAAAGAATGATGATAATGATGATGATTGTGTGACTTGTGCTGTGTGCTTAGCAGACTTTGAGGAAGGCGAGGAGTTGAGGACTATGCCTTCTTGCATGCACTCTTTCCATGTACCATGCATTGATATGTGGCTCCTTTCACATCTCAATTGTCCTGTTTGCCGCGCAGATGCCACGCCCTCCCCGGTGGTTCCCCAATGTTTACCGGAGGTTAGGTCCGCCGAGGTGAATGTTGATCATGGCGTAAATACGGTGCAGATAGTTGTCACCCAAAACGAGTTGCAAAATGGGTTACACATGGTCCGATCCTAGAATGTAAATTGCAGTACACAATCAATTATTTTTTTGTAACCTTCCAATTTTTAGGAAAAAGAAACTTATAATTTGAAATTAGACCGTTAAATAAGTAAAGTTTGATCAATGATTGTTCTAGCCAATAAAAGATTATATTATATAAAGTATTTGTGTTCCTTACGACCATTCTTTCATCACAATTGTGAACTTTGTTCATATTTTAAAAAAAAATTAAGAATTGTGTATGATTAGATCTAGCTAGCAAACAGAGTTATGAAGTTAACAATTGCAATAGACTCGAACACTCATATTGAATGTGTAATAACGACTCCTAAAATACAACTGCTTTTCATAAGAGGTGGTGACATGTGAATTCAACAGTAATATTAAATGTTACATGATATTTACGTGATTGAAACTAGATTTCAATTTGTTTCTCTTTACATGCATCCTTGTACTTCTAAAAAAATTGCTAAAGTTCTTTTTTTTCGGTTATTTATTTTTTTAATAAGAGAAAAGCAAGTGAAATAGTTTAATTTTGATGTAAAACCAATGTTTTAAAAACCGAACCGGTGATCGACCCAGTCAAGGCACTGGGTCACTGGTCGAACCAGTGGGTCATTGGTCGGACCGCATGACTATTGACCCGGTCTATATAAAAATATTTATGACCAAAAATTACATTATGAATGAAATTTTGATAAAAAAAATCTTGTCATTTTTTTTTCCTATTTAAAGTTCGTACATTAAAAAAATTATATTCACAGCTGCAAGTTTGCAAGTTAATTTCTTAACTGCAGCACAATTCAAGCTAATTCCAATCCAAATTCAAATTAGCTCATACATTAAACAATAGTACTACATAAAAAACCTCACAAATAAGTTCTAATTTAGATTTCATCTTTAAAGCATTCTATGTTCTAAACATTGTTGGAAATCAAAATATAAGTGACTTATAAACCCAAGTAAGTTGCATAGTCAACAAAAAAACAGAAACTCAAATAAGTTATAACAATTCATTAATCAATAAACTATTTATGTCCATGGAGTCAAATTGTCATAGTCTTGTTCAGTGGTCCGTCCACTGACCCGGACGGGTCACATGGGTTTCAGCGGGTTAATTGCATATCTGGTCTGGTAGCCTGCCCGAACCGCTATACCCCCGGTTTACGGGCCGACCGGTCTGACCGGCCGGGTCGGTCCGGGTTTTAATACACTGTGTAAAACACTACCAAGCAACCACAGTCAATCGTATACCTGATTTAATTTTATTTTTTTTGGTCAAGAATTTTTAAAAATACTTTTATCTAAAGTCAAACATTTTTGTAAAAAAATTGAAGTTATTCAGTTTAATGATTCAATGATTATAACTAATTGATAGTGCATAAAAAAAAAACTGATTGATAGTATCATTTTTTTTTATCTTTCCACCGCATATAACTTTATTGTTTTTGGTAGATAGACGAAATAGCAAAGTCATTATAAACTCACACTCATAAGTGGAGATACTGAGGTTCGAACCCCGATCATGGCATCCGGCCTAACAATTTCGGCATTTTACCAGTTGAGCTAAAACTTCTGGATTAAGGAATAAATTTCTCTATTCGCAACTACTGTTTTTGAAATTTATTAATAGATTAAATAATTGTTAATAGTAATTTTTAATGAAAACTTTCTGTGAATTGATTCTTAAATTAGCGGTATTGAGATAATGGTTATTATACTGTCAAAAAAGGATAATGGCTATTAAGCTAATTTGCTTGATTGGGGAAATCAACAAAAAAAAGAGAATGCTGATTAAGGAATAAATTTAAAAAGAAATACTTGTTTTGAAAGAAAATTTAAAAAGAAATACTATAATTTACAAATTTTGAAATTATATGTTGATGTATCGAATGGTATAGTTTAAATTTTCCTAATCGAATTTAAGAGAATGCTGATTCAAATATTTAGTACTTTTTTCCTAATTTAGTACTAATGCTGATTCGAGATAGTTTTTCCGAATCAAATTTAGTACTTCTCCTAATGTTTTTTCAGAAGTTTTTCCTAATTTGGGAACACAGCCAATTATCGAAGCAACCTGATTAACCCTAATCCCGCCTATTTTGGCGGGTTAAATATTTTTTTTGAGAAAAAAGATTTTCAAAGGATTCGAACTAGGTACCATATCGTTACATGTTACATCTTTCACCACTAAACCACTTCCATTTTGATTGAAATATTGTTGCTTCTAAAATTGATATACCGTACTAAAGTATTTTTTTAAAGCCACAAATGCCCTAGCAGTTTCATTTCTGATAGCAATTTCTTTTCAATATTAACGGTTCCTTTATTGACGGTCATCCTTTTTCATTATTATTATTATTATTTTTTTCCTTTTCATTTTCATTTTTATAAATTTAATAGGCCTTGCGGTTAGGATCAGTTTTTTGGTGTATGCTTACTACGTGTTACGATATTTAAAATTGTTGATAATTTGACTGATTCAGATGATAATTTTATCACTAGAAACTTAACTTCTTAGTGTAATTTTGTTGGCCTCTTCGTTTCTCATATACTCCCTTCGGTCCTTAATATAAGAGAAGATTCTTTTGTTAGGTTCATTGAATAAATGATGTATTTAGTCTATATTGTAGTCCACATACATTAATTATTCAATGAACCTAAAAAAAGATTCTTCCCTTATATTTAGGACCGGAGGGAGTATTATATTACTTGAAGTTATTTATTTTGACTTTTTATTTGCAAAAATCACTACTTGATTATAACATTACTTTGCTTTCTCCCTTTGACTTTTCAAACATGTTTACTATTTTTAATTTGTTTATTTTAGTTGTTCTTTTAATATGAATGTAATCGAAGATAAAGGTTGAGAAAGAAGAACTTCGGAACACAACCATTTTGTTTTTTGCAATCATTTTATAGCATAGTATTGAATGCATAATCAATATGATATATTTATATATGAAACTCTACAAAATCTGTGCATCGCACGGGTTAGAGTCTAGTTTCTTATATAAACCATATACATTCATGAAGTCGTACTTTAAAGTGCTTCCTTTATCTTCTTTTGCATACACATCATCACATTGATCTTGATGTCAGATGTTTATAGGCATCATAGGCGATGGGTTGCTGAGAAATTAGGACTTGAAGCTAGAAACAGTGAACTTGAGTTCACCAAGAAGATATTGTCTATTGACGCCAAACATTATCATGCATGGTCTCATAGGCAGGTTTGTTTCTCCCATCTTTTCCACGAATCTAATTTTCAGATGGTGTTGCCTGTTCATATTATGATCATGACCCAATAAAATTTTGCTTCTTTTTTTTGTATGGACGGACAGTGGGTTCTTCAAACCCTAGGAGGATGGGAAGATGAACTCAATTATTGTAGTGAACTGCTTGCAGAAGACATATTTAACAATTCTGCTTGGAATCAGGTATCCGACTATTGTACATGTTATGTTTAGTTTTGGTACATGACACAGTAAATATTCAACATGGATTTGTATGATTGTTTTCTAACTAATTGAGAGATCAAACACATGTAGTATTCTGTATATTTAAGTCATTGTCCAAAATGTTACTTTTCCCAATAATTAAAATTGAGAAACATTGGTAGACAAAGCTAAGCTAAGCTGTTGCTATTGAAATACCTGTACACGAATAATCTATTATGAAAAAGAGAAAAAAGGGAGGTCTTAGAAATGCTTTCTATTCCTATTTGCATTTTAAATTTGGTGTGTTTGCCTTGTATATGGAATAAGCCTACAATCTATAATTACTTTCTAATCCTATTTGCTTATTAAATGTAGCGTGTTTGCATTGTATGGAATAATCAAGGTAATCAGAACCGGACCGGTCTTTGAACCGGCGTACTTATGGGTTTGAGGTTTTAGGGTTGGACCGGGGTTCAACCGAGGTCGAACCGGTATGAACTAAATATACATTTTAAATTTTATGCAAATAAAAAATATACGAAAATAATATAATATTCATATTTTTGTACAAATTATTTATATAAATTAATACTTTTTTGGAATAAATTAATAATTTTTTTAAGAGGTAATATAAATTAATACTTACAAGTGTATATTTTAATTTAAAGCTCATACATATATAAACAAGTTAGTAACTTTTAGTTGATAGAATCTTGGTAAACGATGTTCAAGAAATAAAAGGCAGTGGACAAGTGCCTAGTGGATCATGTATGTTAGTTAGGCCCAAAACACTAATATAAGAATTCTAACCCTAATTCAGTTTCCATTGACCACACTATCTATGATTTTTTCCAGTATGCGCCGCACATCACTTTTCATTTGCTATTGCTTTGCTACATCTCCTGTCTCTCCAAATTATCTTCTTATTCTTCTTTCTGAATCTACATGACCCAACATTTATGCTCCCAACAATTGTATCCACAACGGTTCCAGCAAACTTTGTCCTGTCGTTTTGAATGTTTTCGGATGTAAAAAGGGAAAACTGGTTTGACCTGTGGAATCGATCAAACAGCCGGTTTTCCGGGTTTTGGCTGGTTTCCTACCGGTTTCCCGGTCTGATACCCGGTTCTATAATCTAGCGGTTTATGGTGCTAACCGAACCGCACATTGGCCCGGTTCACGGTTCAACCGGTCGAACTGGCCGGTCCGGTTCAGTTTTGATTACCTTGGGAATAATAACTTGACAATCAATTTTACTTTAAAGCATTTTCTTGATATTTTCAAATTCAATAAAATTAACACGTAATATTTTATACAGAGATATTTTGTCATAACAAGGTCTCCCTTCTTAGGGGGGATAAAAGCTATGAGAGAGTCTGAAGTGCTTCACACCATTGAAGCCATTATTTCCTACCCTGAAAATGAAAGCTCTTGGAGATATCTTCGAGGACTTTACAAAGATGAAGCCACATTATATGTAAATGACACTCAAGTTTCTTCAGTATGTTTAAAGATTTTGAGAACAAAGAGCAATTATTTGTTTGCTCTTAGTACTCTCTTGGATCTTATCTGCCTCGGTTATCAACCAAATGAAGATTTCAGAGATGCCATTGAGGCTTTAAGGACTTCAGATAATGAAGAACAAGATTCAGATATAGCAAGAACTATTTGCTCTATTTTAGAACAAGTTGATCCAATTAGAGTCAACTATTGGGTCTGGCGTAAGAGTAGACTTCCTCAGGCAGCTTAATACCGTCTGTGTAATTTATACTTTGTCTATTGAAATTGGATGTCATGAACACCCTATGCTTGACAAGTATATTTTTTTTTTCTTCCGACAAAGAGAAGCTTGACAATTAAGTTATTGGGTGAAAACAGGGTGGTTGTTTTTGTTCTGATATGTTTTCAAGATGTATTTCTATATTTAACAGGGTAGTTGTTTTTGCCATGATATGTTACCAGGGCGTACTTTTATAAATGCAAAATTGTCCTCTTTTGTTCCCGCCATTACTAGCAATTTAGTGTGACAACTTGTTAAGTATTGGAACTAAGTTGAACAGAATATGTTTTTCACCAACTTCTTTTCTTGTTTTATAAAAAATGCTCTTCTACTTTTCGTTGTTAACATTGTATTAACGAATCACTGTGATAATATGTTGAAGTGTATAATTGGGCATCTATCTATGAAAAACTTGTTTAAATTAATAAAACTTATTGAGTCAACCTGTATACTATGCTTGATTCCAATGTCAAACAGGTAATCACCAAGTGAGAGATGGACGGAGTAATATCATTCTCAATGATTCTGTGGTAAACATTTTGTTCAAAATTCTTAGAATAAGCTAATTCTTAAACAGGTATTACAAAGCTGGTAAGTGCAGCATACAAAGCCATAAAATTTTGGGAGAAATCAATTAGTTTAAACATTCAATTTCACTAAAATGCTGTTAGAGGCTTGTATTGAACCTGATATTTGGTATTGACATAACAAAACCCAGGAACTAAAGGCAATAGAAGGGAAATTAAACATGAAAAAAATAAAATTAGTTGAAGATATGTAATTCTTCAATACATACATCTCTTTTAGTTGAAACGAAAGAGTCTTTCTTCAGAATATATATATATACATCATCACTAGATATACACGGGTATGTTCAAGATAATTCTCATTATAATTTGATCACACCCAAATTCTTAGCTATGCATATATATCAAATCTGAAACAAAAAAATCAGCTTCACTCAGCCTTCTTGTTCAACCGAGACTTATTGGACCTGGAAGATGAACTTGAAGTCTCCTTGAACGCTGACGGGCAAAACTTACTTACACCACACTCTCCACAGCGAGGCCGTAAAGGAGTACATATTGTCCTTCCAAATCCTATCTGTTCAATTTCATATTAAAGTCAGATGATGCTTTACATATATAAGAAAACAATGTTGGAAGATAGATGATATAAGAAGCTCAAAAATGTTTTTAGCAATGCAGCAATAATACAGCCCACCATATCCAAAATATAACCATTTAGGTGCATTTGTTGGTATATACTATAGTCTATACTATATGCTACATAGTCAAAGGAAGTGAATGAGCTATGCATACCAAAAGATAATTTATTGGAACCCATTCTTCCCTCGGAAGCCACCGTTCCAGTGCCTTTCTAGTTTCTTCGGGTATTGAAGTTCTCTGACATGGCACGGGGAAGAGGATTATTAACTTCAAATTTGTGACAGTTGGAAACAAGTTAGTGAAAAAAAAATAAAAACTGGCCAATCAAAGAACAAAATTCTCCATGCTGACAAACACCGGCTGACTCGCAAGTCAAGCAAATTTCAGACATCATGATAAATAAAAGATACGTTCTGATAATAAAATTGCATTCCCAATATGTTGTAACATATATATATTGATCCCATAACATAAGCCTCGATAATCTTATATAGTAATTTACATAATTTTTCCCTCTAGCCAGCAAATATAATGTGATGTTACCGAACTTAAAACAAACCTGTTTTGTGCCGGGTCTCGAAACCCATCCAAGACGATTGCAGATGCGGTGGACATGAGTATCTACACATATCCCTTGGACATTGTTCCATGCAATAATCATAACCTACAGCACCACTAAAAAAATGATTTCAGGAAATAAAACTAACACCATTAACAAAATGAACCTTAAAACTAATGAAACAAACGGTTTGAAATACGAAAAGAAAACCGTACATACCAAATGAGCAATCTTAGGACCTACGCCTGGAAGTAAGAGTAGTTCCTCAATTGAGTTAGGTATGTCCCCATCATACTTTGCGAGACAGATATCAGCAATTTTCTTCAAGTTACCAGCTTTTCTTATATAAAACCCAACCTGAGAAAAGAATGCCCAAAAGTATAAGCTTAGATATTCAAATAATAAAACACAAAAAGGACATAAAATAATTGACATGCTAACATCTTATAGAAATACTGGAAGCTTCAAAACTGGAATCTTTAATTTTCGACCAAATCCAAATTAATTGATCATACGAGAAACACAGTTTTCACAAGCTACCAAAGAACATACAGGGTAAATCAGTTTTTTGATAGTTTCTTCATCAGCTTTGTTGAGTGCATCAGCAGTAAGAAGACCATTTTGACGAAGACGTTGAGTTGCTCCTATTGTTGAAAAAAACACTCTTAAATATGACTAAACTTGTACGAGAAACTACCAAGAATCAATCACATAAAAAGACAGATGATAAACACAATTGGAGGCCAATGTGCATAGAATGGCTGCTCAAATTTTGTTAGATTAACACTTTATTGGTTTTCAAAGTTCAGCCTTCTACATCATGCAATATAGGAAGTATCTAATTTTTTTTGCGCTTTCTTTCTGTGTCGGGCCTTGTAATGGATACATACTAATTTTTAGTTCTGATGTGATGTTGTATTTTTCTGTGTGTATTCCAGAATATTCTAAAAGTTTCAGAAGTTTCCCAAACATCTCTTACACTTCAAAAATGTTCAGAAAAAGTTTAAAATGGATATGAGAAAAACATGGAAATGCTAAATCAGTTTCCATTTCACCGAATCATGCTCAAAACCTTCCTCTAAATGAATCATAAATATTGTTGAAAAATAACATTACAATCTTAGAATGAAGCTTCTCAAACTACGAACAAAAGAAAACAAATCTCAACATGTTTTTCATGATCCCATAAACATGAGAATGTAAATGTGCTTACCGCGAGTAACATGCTCCTTAGTTTGGCTCGATAAAAGAGAAGATGCCAGGACAGCAAATCTTCTGTCCTAATTATATGCATAAAATTTAGTTTATTATGACAGCAAAGTTATCCACATTAAGGTTCACACTGTTATTGAAATCAAAATAAAATAATGGCCCAATAGTCAATAGCTAATGTAAATTTCCAATAACAATCCAACCTATTAAAGGTTTTTAACTATTAATGACTGATAAGAGATTGCACAGAAGAGAAATATTAATTCGGTGAGAATGTGTAACGCATGTATTGGTTGATAAATGACCAAAGCTATGTTTGGATTGATGGAATATAATGGAATAAACAGACAATGGTTGCCATTCTATCCAATACCTCTATTTTTCTTCCTTAATTAGGGATGTGAGATGGAATGGAACCATCTTATCATTTACTAACCTCCTGGCCATTTTGTTCACTTACCAAACAACGAAAATTACCTTCAATATTTCATAAATCACCAAAATAATGGTATGGTTAATTCCTTTCATTCTATCTCTTATCATTCACCCATAATTATATATCATTGTAACCAAACACAATTTAACTGTCCAAGAAATAACTTAACTTTATAATCACATTAAAGACATAAGCCAAAAGGTTAGTGCTTAATTTCTTTCACCACGCGCGAAATCAATATAAATAGTATATAGATTTAGACCTTAGGAGGATGAATATCAACATCTTCCCGATCACCGGTAGTTTCTATCGAATACATCATTTTGCGAATCCCTTCAAGCACATTTTCCCAATTGGCAGGACTCTCATCTACATAAATAAACAACAAGCACTATAAGCTCCCTAAACTAAAAACACTTCCATAGAATACAATCAACCCAAAACTATAAATTTCATGCAAGAAGCACTTACTAAATTGACCCAATTCATTTGTTCCTGTGTATGCAGATCCTTCAATCTCAGTCAAACCAAACTTCTGTGTAGTAAAATTACTAACATAAATTATATTGTATTACATGGAAATGTGAACATTCGAAGAATTCCCAAATTTTTGCATGAAAATTGAAATTGCTTAGATTAGAAAAAGGGTCAAATAAAGTCTCACTTTTTGGCCTTGAATTTGCAGCAAGTGCTTCTTTGATTGAAGTTGTGTAGTGTTTTTGGGTGTGTTAAATTGGGACACTGAAGAGTTCAAAAAATGTATGAAAGAAAATTTAAGGAAAAGGAATTGAAAACAAAAATGTATTGCGAAGAAGTTCGTAGCTACCTACCTTGGTGTGGATTGGTTTTGGAGGAAAAACATGTTGGTCTTGTAATGGAAGAGAAGACAGAGATTCGCACCAAACAAACAGAAACAGAAGTAAAAGGAAACACAAACATTTTAGGAAATTGTCGGGGAACTATAATGAGCTATGCATACTATTTTAGGAGGGACTAAAAATTATATTTTAGTATTTTCAAAGGTAACATGCAATAGTAAAATGGAAATAAAACTAAACTAAAAATACTAAATTAACTTATAGAATAAAAGCATGTAAATCCTTCTTGTTTCTCGTGCACCTATTTGGATTATAAAATATAAAAATGAAGGGTTTTTGACGGTCTTTTAACGTGTCTTGAAGAACGTTTAATACTTTAGGATTATAAAATCTGTAGAACGCGTGAGAAACTGATATGGTCAAAAAAGAAACAGTCGTACGTTTAATATTTTGTGTTTGACTATATTGTTGCCGTCGTTATTGATTTCTCACCCATGCAACATTTACATGGGTGATAGATTATTTGATGTTATCAAATTTGACTTCCATATATTATTTGATCCGCTCCCATAGTTTGTTCTATGGCTACATGCTACAGTAAAATATGAAGAGTAGTGCTAGTCACACTCTCTCTAATACTCACTCTTTTATTGTTTTAAATCATTGTAAGTCTACACTTTGGATTTCATTCGATAAAAGAGTGAGTGATTAAAAATGAGTGTTACTAGCATTCCTCTACTATGAAAGCTCATCTTTAAAGCTAAATATCATTCCAAGCAGTGTGATTCATTTAAATTTTATGAGCATGTTTATGCGCGTAATCAAATGCAATGAATGTAGTGATATTAAGTACTACATCCGTCCCTAAATATAGGAGCCTTTTGCAAAAATCACGGAGATTAAGAAAGTTGGTTGCAGTATTAAATTTGTATATAATTACTATTGTTTTTACAATTGGGTAATGCTATCCAGTGCCCCCGGGGCACTGGTTAAGGAGCATTAAATGAACAAATTCCACTTATTTTACTTTAATTAAAGTGATAAATAAGACAATTAATTAAAAGAAGAAATATGTGTATTTAATACTCTATC
>Ga0228710_1006834_pt1 | contig 17107 bp, 5 predicted proteins | sample MedpolnodulmetaG_FD_177995 | JGI IMG/M metagenome (GOLD analysis project Ga0228710, IMG submission 177995) | Root nodule microbial communities from Medicago polymorpha collected in Santa Monica, California, United States - pink nodules | ecosystem: Host-associated > Plants > Roots > Nodule... | reverse complement strand
CCTAGCAATTCTAACAATTTCTAACATTTTCTAACACAATTCTATTCTAAACAACATATAACAAATCAATACAAATTCACCATCAAATCAAAACAATTTCTAACAATTTCAAATGCCTAGCAATTCTAACAATTTCTAACATTTTCTAACACAATTCTATTCTAAACAACATATAACAAATCAATACAAATTCACCATCAAATCAAAACAATTTCTAACAATTTCAAATGCCTAGCAATTCTAACAATTTCTAACATTTTCTAACACAATTCTATTCTAAACAACATATAACAAATCAATACAAAATCATCATCAAATCAAAACAATTTTTAACAATTTCTAAAACCTAAATAGGTCAAAACAATTCCAAAATATCTAACAATTCAATAACAAAAACCCAATGCAATAGGATTCAAAACACTTATTTGATTATGTGCTTAAAATTGGCTTGGAATGGCTTATGCTTGGTGAAAATTGCACCTAAAAATTCAAAAAACGCAACAATGGAGTTTTGAAAACTCCTATGTTTGTTCTGTTCTTATAAACAGATCAACGGTAGTTAACTACCGCTGGAGACTTTTTAGTAATTTACATGTGTTATTAGGAAGATATGTATGTCAGAAAAGCAATTTTCTTGTAGTACAATTTGTACAAGAACAAAATAACCAATTGTAGTACAAATGGGGTTACTTGGGTGATTATTAAACACTCTTATTAGACATAACATTGTTTTAAAAAGGTTAAATTAGTTGATTGAAATTTTATCGAATCTAGTATCTTGAAAGGAGTAAATTCTAAAGTATCAAGTGAACACTGCCAAACAAACCTAAGTCAGTTTAGTATTAGACTCAACATTAATTTGGATTTTGACACAAATTTTTCCTCTTCTAAAATCTTTATAATTATAATCCTCAAATTATATTTTGTCAACTTTTTTTTTATAGTCAAAATGGCAAAGTCGTTATAAATAAACTCACACACACATAAATTGAGGTGCTGGAGTTCAAACCTCTATCATAGCGTCTGACCTAACAATTTCAACATTTTTCTATAGAGAATTTCAACATTTTCTTAATTGAGTTAGGATTTGTAAACTTTATCGACGCTTTTAATCTCCAAATTACACCGCATTCTGATTGAATGCATCAGCATCGCTCACAAAATCATCATGCATAGTTTTTAAGGCATTTGATTCATTCAATGTTTGAGATTTAATTAACTCAAAACTTCCGATGTTTAAATTATAAATTAATAAATTAGAAAGCTTCGATGTCATTAAAAAAATTATGTGACAAGTGTCATTTTTTTTTTAAGAATGTGACAAGTGTCATGTGGACTTATGTTTTGCCTCATAAGTTGATATTTAACATTAGAGACTAAAATTTTGATGGAAAATAATTTAGGAATTAAAAGTCGATGATAATTTTTTATAGGAACAAAAAATAAAAGTTGGTAATTTTATATGAACTAAAATCATATTTAACACTTTGTATTAATATTATCGACATATTTAGGTATTAATATTATCGACATATTTAGGTAGTTTCACATGAATGGTGATGTTTCAAAATCACTTCTTTAATCTTTCATTGCCCTGCTTCCTAAACGAGATAGCTCTCAAGATTTGGCATATTATAGGTCAATTTCACTTATAGGAAGCTTATATAAGATTGCGGCTAAGTTGTTGGCTTGTAGGTTCAAAAGGGTTCTCGAGAAACTTATTTCTTGCTGTTATAGGACTTTTATTGTAGGAAGACATATTTTTTATGGAATCCTTGTGGTTAAGGAAATCATAGATATTACAAAACGTAGAAGAGATGATTGTTTTTGTTGTTGAAAGTCAAATTTTAAAACGCTTACATGACAACGTTAATTGGCAATACCTTGAGTTTATAATGGTTAAAATGATCTTATGCAAAGAGACATGATGTGAATCTCATATTAAGTGTGGCATTTAAAATATTAATTGTTCTCATACATAGAGTAGAGACATACTCCATTCTAAATGAAATATAAGTAAAAGTGATAGTTGAAACGTTAATGTATGTGGTTAAAAATTTACTCCACGTGCATCAACTTTTTATCTATTTTTTTTTACTTACATTTCATTTTTCCGGAGTAATATTGTCGATTATATTATCCTTTTAATTATGAGTGAACTATAGTATTTTCTTCCATGTGCTCTCTCTGTCCCTTTGAATAAACTACTTTGCAAAAATCATGCGTATTAAAAAAAAATTGTAAGAGTGATAAATTTGTCTCAAAAATATGTTATTATTACTAAATTGCCCTTTATATATAATTGGTAATTAGAAAGGATATAGTTGAAAAAATGTAATAAATACATCTTAAAATTTGTACACAGTCTTATATTTAAGGACAAATCTTTTTTTGAGAATGGTCTTATAATTAAGGACGGATGGAGTATATTCATATTTTCTGTATCTTAGTTTCTTTAAAAAAAATTGTGAATGACAAAGGTTATTAGTTACTCCATCTAGACACTATTATAAATAAAAAAGCTATTTTTATAGATTCATAAAATAACTTATTACTAATGTATCTAATGTATAACATAGATCCTATATATCAGTTATTTAATGAATCTAAAAATAATTTTTTTTGTTTATCATAGCGATCAGAAGAAGTAGTTGTTGGATTAATATTTACTCATTCGTTTTAACTTAAATTCATGAACTTCAACTCCTAATCCCATAGTTTAAACCAATTGAGCTGGCAACCTATTAATCTCTAACTAATTCATCAACTATATATATATATATATATATATCTTAGCAGAGTTATGTTATTTGAACAACCATTTTAATGACAACTTTTAGGATAACCATCAATTTATAAAGAAAATGAGGTATGGACACAAAAACCAAATCAAAAGAGAGAAAAAGTAAAATCATAATGTGAGTATGAAAGAGAAAATTGTCACAAAAATTATCAAAAAATGGTTGTTCAAATATCACTTTTTATCTTAAAAACATCTCAGTATATGTACATTAGATAAAAAGACACTTAGCATGAGAAAGGAGTAGCTGATAATATTGATACTAGGCTTAATTACACTTTTGATCCTCGCATTTTGATCAGCTCACAAAAATGGTCCTACCTCTTTCAAATCGAAAAAAACCGTCTTAAACTATCATGTTTTTTGCAGTTTTAGTCCAACCTCCTATTTTCAACTACAGAAACACCGAGAAATGACAGTTTTAGGCAGTTTTAGACCTACCCCATATGCTCAACCATGAAATAAACAAGGAATAAAGCATGTGGGTACAAAGAATCCACTCTATTCAGCACACTAACCAAAAAAACCCTAATTTGAAACATATCTTAGAAATTAGGGTTTTTTGTTTAGTGTGTTGAATAAAGTGGATTCCCTGTACCCACATGCTTGATTCCTTGTTTATTTCATGGTTGAGCATAGATAGTAGGTCTAAAATTGCCATTTCTCTGAGTTTCTCGAGTTGAAAATAGGAGGTATGACTAAAACTGCAAAAATCATATGATTTAGGGACGGTTTTGTTTGATTTGAAAGAGGCAGGACTATTTTCGTGAGCTGGTCAAAATGCGATGATCAAAAGTGTAATTAAGCCTTGATACTACTATATCATTTTTTCAGGGGAATACTACTGGGTATGCTACTATGCTCATTTGAATATCAAGTTTGACAAAATCTAAGTGATGTTAAATGTAAACATGCACGAAAAGTTGTAAATAGGAAGGGTTGAAAATGAGTCGAGAAGAGTCGAACTCGTTTTTATCTCGACTCAATGAAAATTAGTTTAGTTCAAAATTCGATATAATTCACGGACCATTCAATTCTATAGGTTAGATTTAATTCGTTTGTTCGAATCATATAATTAAAAGGTTATTTTTCTTTTCAAAAACGTCAAATTATTTTGACCTTTAAATGTATTATGTATATAATACTTTTTAGGTAAAAAAATTATAAATAATACTCATCGACAAAAGTTGGATAACTCTACCAATGTTTAATTGACGTAAATTAAAATCTATCATCTGTCATTCACTATAAATATAAAAAACAAATAAATGAATAGAGTTGCCCACTTTTATTGACAGATAGATAGATTTTGCCATTTATAATCAAGGCAACTCATAGATTAAACAAGCCAAAAAATTATTAACTAATTTATTTGGTTTAGAAACTAAATACAACAAATTAATTGTTTCGTTGAATTTCAAATTATATTCGAGTTAACTCAATTCTTAAAAAAAAAAAAGATCTTGTTAAAAATTGTCATAAGAACACAAGTATCATAAGAACTACAATTTTTAAATTTTAAAAAGTTGAATTCATTAGTTTTAATACTTTTCAACACAATTATTTTTTTGTTTTTTTTAATCAAATGTCTTAAAAACATTCTTTAGCATTTTGTTTTGGGTTTGTCTAACATGTGCAATATTGCACATGTTAAGGCAACTAAAAGTAGTAACTTTACGTTGAAAATCAACAATTATTTATTAAAGGCTTAAATATATGTCTAGTCCTTGCAAATAGGGCTCACTTAAATTTTCGTATGTACTTACTAATCCTCCCAAAGTTTTCCTGCAATTATTAATCATTTGATTTTTGGTCCTAATCCCAATCCCATTTGATTACTTATGCGGCACATGATTAGTGAGTTGGTGATGACATGACAGAAGCTGATTGGGAAAGGACATGTATGAATCAACAAATGACACATGAAATGACCATTTTGCCCTTAATGAAACTAGACACATGCAAAATAACTATTATACCCCTGCCTTCTTCTTCCTCTTCCTTCTCTTCCACCACAACCAACACCATCAAACTATTCCATCAACACCATCCAACTGACCAATCAGAATCATTAGATTCAGAACCTGAAACACATCCACCATCAGATGGAACAAGAACAACATCATATTCCCTGTCCACTTTCCTCCTCTCTTCCCTACTATTCCATTTTCTCTTTACCTTTCTTCACCTCAGATTCCAACATGTTCAAATCTGTTGAAGAATTTCTTGAAGCCCCTTTTGAGATTCTTGGTTCTTGATGTTTTCCACTCCGTAACCACCATGAGAGATTGGTGAACGTCGCCGACATTTATTTATGTTGAATTCTTGAAACTTTTACCTATTGATAAGAACTAACGTTGGTAACAAGGAATCAACACAAACTCGATTAAAGTTAAAAAATGTTGAAGAGATAAAATCAGGAAATCGAACCTTTCGATGTTGCAGCTTAACAAAAATGAGTTGTTTTGTTTTGAAGATTAAAATAAAAAAATGTTAGAAACGCTAAAACCTTAAACCACGACTCTTTCTCCTCTATTTTCATGCGCTAATAACCAGAACTGAGTGATTTTTGTTTTTGAAACACGATTTTTTGCGTTGAGAGAAAAATTGAGATCAAAAGGAGGGTGTTGTGGTTGAGATTGTTGGGAACCACACGTTTCGATGAAGTCAATGAATCTGGTTGAGATTGTTAGCATCAATGAATTGTGGAGAAGGTGGAGGGGTCATGAATCATGGTCAGCGGCTGCGGAGCTAGTTGGGGAGAAAGAGAAGAGGACTGAAGAAGGAAGAAGAATGAGGTTAAAGAGAAGATGACATTTTAGTAATTTCCAATATGATTGATTTCATTAAGGGCAAAAAGGTCAATTCAGGTGTCACTTGCTGACTAGTCATGGTCCTTTCCCAGTCAGATTTTGCCACGTCATCACCAACTCACTAATCATGTGTCACGTAAGTAATCAAATGAGATTATGACCAACAATCAAATGATTAATAATTGCATGGAAACTTTGAAAGGATTAATAAATACATGGACGAAAATTTAAATTAGACCTATTTACACAGACTAGACACATATTTAAACATTTATTAAAAAGCTACATATTTAATATTAAAAACATAAATTTCAAGTCAAAGCTACTAATTTAATTTTTTTTTATAAAAACAAGTCATAATCCTCGTAGTAGAGTTTGTTTTGTGCAGTTCAACATGATCATTGTGAAGGGGTACGTACAATTACAAGGATGAAATTTTGGATGAAGGGTTTTGTGACACGCTCGAGAAAAGGTACAAAAAAAGGGGAGCATGGGCACGTGTCAATGTTATAGATCTCAATATTTACTTTGCATTGGGTGCTGAGTTCTTGAGTCAGTTGCACGTGTCACGGTCTTCGTGCACCTCTCTCTCAGATCAGATGATAGTACTAGCATATATCATCACACCCCATTGCATTGCATTTGCACCTCCTCTAGGATCACTCACAAATCCATTTCCTTTTAGTTTAATTGCATCTTTTATTTTTGGTAATATTCATGTATTTTTCTCATGCAAATACATGTTAAAATGGAGAGCTGACAAAATGGGTCAGCCATGTAGATCAATCTATTAGTTCTTATAATGAGGTTTTAGAAGACTAACCCAATAAGCTCATATAAAAGTTTAGGGTGAACCTACTAATCTATTATGTTTTAGAATGATTAACTATCAGCATTTTCTTGTAATTTAAAATTTTCCATCTAATTTAAAAAATATTAATACACACATTTTTAAATATGTAAACTCTTATAAATCTTAAGTTTGATTCAATTGAAGGAACAAAACACTTTTTTAAGAAGCCAAAAATATACTAACCAAAAAAAATACAAAGGCAAAAGATATGCCTACGGCTACAAGGGACTCAAGGCGGAGTTAAAAGGCAAAAACATCCAAAGGTTGAGAACGAGATACAAGCAAACAAATTTCTCCACCGAAAATGAATGTCATAAAAAGCATGATGTCTAGAGCATTCGGCTGCCATCAAAAATGAATTTTAATCATATCAATCATTTGAGTGAGAGGAAGTTTTTGTTTTGAAAAATCTTTTAATTGTGTTCTTATTAAAAGATCAAGATAGTAGTCAACCAAATCACTTGAAAACAATGACGAATATTTCACCTAAACATATGAGAACTGCCGAACTGTTATGCGTGCATGCATATATTAGGTGGGAGAAAACTGTAAATCCACAACCAGCGTAGAATCAACCGTCGGATGTTGTCGAAACTATCACAATCCAGAAAAGAGATGATTAATCAATTTCTCTTTCTTACATTCACCAAAACATAACAAAACATATAGTGAATACACCCACAACCAATCAAATTATTATCTTTAGTCATAATTCTTCTATTCAACAGTCGTCGCCGCAGAAAAAGCGAAACTTTTAAGGGTACAACTCTGTTCTAAATCATACTCATAACTAGTATCTGAGCTTGCAGGTCATCACACATCAACAACTGGTAGGCTCCTTTAACTGAAAAATCTTCAGTTGAATTGTATTTCTATGTATGAATATCCGCATTAGTAACCTGCAATACAATATTATCTAACAAAGAACAACACTCCAACACCTGCTCCTCCTCTCAATCAAATATCCTCCTCCTCCATCTCCACTCATTTCCCTCAACACCCAATCTAACATCCTCATCTCATCAATCGTTATATTACTATCAACATGAAGATTAAAAAGGCAAAGAACAAAACTTGATTTTAATTTATATTTAGTGTCAATGTAAAAAAATTACCCTTATATCCAATCACAAGGCACCAAATATTATTATCAATATCAAGATTAAAAAGGCAAGGACTCAAGGCTCCTTTAGTGTTAATGTAAAAAAAAATACACTTATATCCAATCACAAGTTCCAAATAAATAGTTGTGAGAAACTAATATTTCAAAGGAACATAAAAAATGAAAGGAGTGAATAAAAAAAGGAAAAGGAAAAAACAAACGAGTCAAGTTGACCCATTAATCCACAAAACCAAAATATATTTGAACCGAGTTTAATAACATGCAATTCAATTATCGTCCCGTTTAGATTGAGCTTATTTTGAGCTTATGAAAAAGAGCTTATGTAAATAAATAAGTTTTTACCTTAATTCATAAGTTCTCATTAGCGAAAATTGTACCTTCATAAACTACTTTAACAATCTTATAAATAATACATAAAGACATATTTATTTGCATAAACTATTTTACATAAGTTCTAAAATAAGCTACTCCAAACAATGGACTAATTTGATTAATTCATGAGTTAAATAAGTTTTTAATTCCTATAAAATTTTCAATTTCATTTTTAGTCCCTCTAATTTTTTCTTCAATTTTTAGTCTTCTAAATGTTTTTCGTCATCACTTTGCTCCTTACTTTTAAGTCAACTTATGTTTATCATTTAAATTTTTGAATTTTTGTGTAGTTATGTGATGAGTAAAACCGCAAGTACACGGTTCTACCGAAGTAGTAAAAAGAGAGTATCATTCCAACATGGAGTTGTTCAATTCAATTAACATTAGTTGATGATTAGAAAGAGTTTAAGTTGCAAATTTGGGATTTTTAGACGGTTGAAAATAATAATAATAATAAAAGAGCCTTGAGATTATTGGTCCGTCATGGTGATAAACCCTTCTCAAATCAAACCTTAAACCTAGAACTTTATGTTAGACCTTGTTTCTAAAGACAAGTTTCTCTTTAGCCCATCACATCTCCTTTCGGTCTCAGTGAGTGTGTTTCTCTAGCAACCACGCCTATTTTCATGGTTGATTACCATTGAAATCCTTGAAGCTCGAAACTTTATTGTCTCAAGGTTTGCTAGAATATTTTCATGTTTCACAATCCTTGTCTATATTCACTTGTTCCAATATTAAAACTTCATCTTTCGATCCATCGATTAATATTTGTTATTGAATATAAGAACGGTGAAATAGATTAGAAATTAGGGTTTAAGGCTTGGTTTTGATTAGGATTACGTCATTAGACTTATCCAACAATCTCAAGACAATAAGAGTCTACTCACTCATGTTCATCGAAGACATAGAGAAGAAGAAGAAGAAAATAACAAGAAAGTAAAAGAAAGAACTTTTATTAAAGAAGACAATTGTCACTATTGAATTCCAAGAACAAAAGATGAATTGTTGTGATAGCTAGCTACTTTTTTTTATAGTTTACAATGACTTAAGCCCTAAGAAATACATCACTAGAATGTTCCACAAGAAACCACGGACTTTTAGGTCAGAAATAAACTAATAGGTAGCTTGTCCGGGAAGCAGAAGCAGCAAAAGAGGATTATGGGGGTTGGCACGGCCGTGTGGCTGGTGGCACGGGCCGTGCCAAGCTTCTGACTTGGGAAAATATATTTTTGTCTACAAATCTTCGTATTTTTAGCTCGAATCAGCTCCAAATCCTCTTTCTTTTGCTCCAAGACTAAATCTTTCAATTATTTGTTCCTGAAATTAAATAACTTGCAATTGAAGTAAAATAGTTCTAGAAAGGAAATAATATTATATAAAACGGAATCAAATATAAATAAAACAGACTCAATTTATATTAAAAACACTAATTATTGACTCATCATTATGTTTAGTATATTATATAGTTTTTTATATAATAATTGCGACTTAATTTATCCTAACATTCTTATTGTGACTCGTCTCATTAGATGATGTTGAACCAAGTTATTTTATTTACTTAAATCTAATTTTGAGATTTAACTCGATCATTTAGTTAAATATAACTTTTTATTGCTAAAAAATACAACTTTTTAAACATATAATTTTTGGAAATCTCCCACAGTTTTCCTAGTGATACTTGATAAACTATATATAATATGAATGATAGTGGTGCCATAAAATTTTATGAAATTATTGGAGATTCCATCCAACCCACGTTGAATCCATCATGGTTAGATGGAAAGCCAGCATATATGAGACCCTGGAAGAAGAAATAAATTCATTCTTTTGTTTTTCATAGATTTGTAAACAAATACCAATATTGAATTAATTTAAGTATTATGAAATTTGAGTCCCTTAAGCTGATAAAAATTTGATTGGGAGGGACATATCACACTTTATATGTTTTCACCGATTCTCCGATTGAGATTAGTCAATATTAAACGACGATAAAAACTTTACTCTTGTAGAATGGTAATAAAAAATAATTTTTTTTTGTAAACATAGGTATTTGTACTTAATAAATTTATAATTTCCTAAAAAAAAAATTATAAAGTGCCTAAAAATTGTTATAAAGTGATTAAGTTTTTGCAAAACTTGGTTGCATGTTTTATGTAGGTAGAAGGTAGAAACAACTTTATTTTATGAATACGAATACGAGAACCAACGATTGTGCCCTTCACACATGCATTAATTTTTTTCCCCATAGTATGTTGAGTGTAGATAAATATCTTAATTTAAAAAAATAAAATAAAATTTAAAAACATAATTTTTTGATAAAAATAAAATAAAAAAGCACTATAAAACGTTTTTGTAGCATTAACGATTGGGCATATGAACAATTGTGTTGGTCTTAAAAGGCTGAAATTATTATCTCCACATGTTTGACTAATATTATATATATTAATCCCTAAGCTTCATAAAATAGGTGCTATACCACTTTAGGTTAAAAAAAAAATCAGAGACATGTACATATTAATGCAGATTCCACATGACTTAAATCTTTGATGAATTCAGTTATAAAGTATAATATAGCCTTTGCTCAAGTTATTCCAACAGGATCAACAAATATGATATGCATTCCTTCTAATAATGGTTCAGATTTTGGCACAATTGTGCTCCCTTTTATGGCATTCACAAATCATGACCTATATTAAAGCTGTTTAGCCCTCGTTTACTTTTGTCTCTAAGCCTTTGTTTATTTAGCTACGTACAATAAAATCACATGAGTTTCGTTTGTTTAATTACAAAGCCTCACCTTGCCATGTTTGCAACTTTGCATCGAAACCTTAATATAATAAACATAGCCAGAGCCTAGGATTTCAGAGGAACTTTATAAGGTGTATAGGGCAATGCCCCAACCCGCCTGACATTAAATATATGATATAGTGCGTGTCTAGTTAAGTCTATACTATTATATTATTTATAGTTCTATCAAAAAATATTATTATTTATCTTCGTGAGCTTAGCTTAGTTGATTGAGGTATTGCATATTATATGCAAGGACCAGGGTTCGAACCCTGAACACTTCATTTCTCCACAATTTAATTGTGTGGGTTCTAGCCACTAGGCTACTTGACAAAAAAAATATATTATTATTTATTGAGCCATATAACAAGTATTATTATTATTTATCGTAAGAATGACAACTTTTAATTTAGCTATCGTATTATAATGGATGGTTTTTTTTGCTTTCGCACCGGTTTTCGATCCACCAAATGTGAGCGACTAATCTGGCTCGTGCGTAGAGGCAAGCGCACTGGCCAAACGTTGTTTTCCCTGGGAATCGAACTTGGTATTCTCCGGATACGTCCTTGAAAGGAGCTCCTTGCTACTGGAGTCCAAGCAACTTGGTTGTATAATGGATGGTTTAGAATGCCTTATAAATGAGATGTGATATCTTTTTAAGATCACTTTTTATTTAAAACATTATAGCCAATTATAGTGTAGTATGTGTTGTTTAAAAAAGTGTAATATGTGGTTTTAAGAATTATTAGCACCCGTAATTTTTTTTAGCATAGTAACACACTCTTATTAACACATACTTCATCCGATCTCAAATATAAGAAAATATTTTTTTTTAGGTTCATTGAGTAGTTAATGTATTTGGTCTACATTGTAAAGCAGATATATTAATTATTCAATGAACCTAAAATTTTTTCTTCTTCTTATATTTGAGACCAGAGGGAGGGAGTACTTTCTAATTGGCTAAATGGGGTTTGCATATAATTTAGCAGGAACCGTTAGATTTTCAACAAATTTTGAAAGTGTGTTATAACGGTGTATTAAAGACTTTATTTTTTGACAAACGGTGAGACTGTGTTTATAATACTCATGAGGGAGCAAGGGTTTGACTACAATAAGAGAATCCTTTTTTTATCAGGGAATCAACGACCTTTAATAGGTGAGGTATATAGAGTGTGATGCTCAAAGACTATAAGTTAGTTCATGGATCCCGACGTATGTTAGAAAAGCTTTGTCGCACTCACCCATTACCACCTTATCAATTTTGAGAAATTAGTATTTTCAGTTTTCCGCAGAGAAAATTCAATTCACAAAAGAAAATCAACCAGAGTATTGTATTCTACAACAAATTTAAACATGAGTTAGTACACATGCAAAATATGTTAATATTGAAATTGTTTCCTGCAATGTTTTTTTTATTCCTTATTTTGATGAACTAAATCAAATATTTTACATATTACATGGACAACTTTTAATATTAATAAATTTAACAAGAACTAAAACAATGCAGCAAAGACAAAAAAAGTAAAATGTCGTATATTTACAATGACTGAAAAATAAAATCAAATAAATACTTTTATAGAGGCTAAAATCAATATTCCTGAAATGGTCCCACAAATATATCAGTTTCTACGTTTAATATCTCTATAATATTTGTTTGTTATTATGATGATGATTGTACTTAACTCTTATTGTGAGAGTACTCTACCTGCTTCCCATATATATGTTCTTATATTCGAACCATTTGTGGTGCTAGCAGTTAAGTTATCATAAATTTTTCACGTTATATATAATGGTCCCCTCTTATAAATTTGGACAGTATTCAAAGAAGGTTTAAATTTACGGCTTTCCGCTTATAAGTTTTTGTTAAAAAGTTAATGCCACTGTCTACCCAAAAAGAAGGTTTTTTTTTCTTCTTTCTAGGCCGCTGAGTTTTATGTTTGAAGATGGATGAATGTTGATGAAGGTGAAGTCGAACTTTAAAGGTGATGAAGAAGAGAAAGAAAGAAGATGAAGAATGGAAAATAAAATCAATAGTTTAAATTACAAAAAGAATTGAATGATTCTCATCAAATAGATCTGTAAGATAAAATAGACATGTGTAATCCAATGATCATCTTTGAAAAAAGATTCGAAAGTTTAAATTACGAAAATTAATAGGATCTATGGTAAACCACTTTAAGGTTGGTTCACATTAGACATTTTGGGTTAAAATTAACAAAATAGAACAAAATTGAATGATGGAGTTAACACTAAGGGACTAGTATGGACATTTTAAGAGTTACTAGTATGGACATCCGTGCCAAGCACGGGTTAGAATTTCGTCATACTTTGTGATGTATCAAATGTCATTTAAAGCTCAATATTGGATAAAAGAGTGCACATTGAACAACAAATAAGTGACAAAATACATACTTAAGTCTTAAAGTTTTGAATGAAGATGTGGTATCTCTCTCACTTGTGTGGTTGGTCTTTCTCAAATGTGTCAATCCACACCAGTGTTGGCTCCCCATAAGGCCCAATAGTTTTATCATGTCCCGGTTTAATATTGTGGGAGAGAAGGAGTGGTTCTTGGTGATGGATCACGAACGCGAAGACTCTGACACTTAATGAAGAGATGTTAATGTGTCAAGTGAGTTAAAATTATAGTGTAAGAAAGAGTAGATGTTGAACAACATATAAGTGAGTTGACTCATATACTTAGTGTCTTAAGAGTTTGGAGGAAGATTTGATGTCAATCTCACTTGTGTGGTTGGTCTTAGCCTAGTATGACTATGCAACCCAATGTAGTCTCCCATGAAAATCCAAACATTATGATATTTGTATGGTTGCTCTTAGCCTAATATGACTATGCAACCTAATGTAGTCAGTCTCCCATGAAAATCCAAACATTATGATATTTGTGTGGTTGCTCTTAGCGTAATGTGATAATACAATTCATTGTAAGCTCCCACGTAACTAAACATTATGATGAATTATTTGGTTAGTTTTTAGATGTCATTTGTTTAATTTTTATATTAAAGTTAATCTTTTGGGTTTGAATTGTTTTCATGCAACATTTTTTTAATCAATCTCTATTAGTTTAAATTCCTTCATTTATGGTCTTTGTTAGAATTTGACCAAATAAAAACGCTTAATGTATTGTGCCTAGTTGACAAAATTCATGCCTATTAGATATTTTTAAATGTTGTGGCATTTTTTTTAACTGTGTCTAACTTTTTTCTAAATTAATCATAAAAAAATATCGAACTCCTTCAATAAACCCATAAAATTACCGGCAACTCACTCAATCTCTCAATTTAAAGTTTCTTTTTCATTAGACATATATATGTTTCAATTCCGAGTTTCTTTTTCATCTTCTTTATTTTTCTAGTTTTCATTTTATTTTCTCATGAAAGAAAAGAACATAAACCTTCTATTTTAAATTACAATCAAATCCCTATTTTGACCATGTTGTGCTTCGTTTGACCTTATTTGACCGTGTCACATAATCACAGACATGGAGAGTCGCGTACTTGAGGGAGAGATGTTAATGTGTCAAATTTGAGTTAAATTTCTACAATGGATGAAACAATAGATATTGAATATCCTATAAGTAAGATGATGATATACATAAACCTAAAGAATTTAAATGAAAATGTGGCGTCAATCTGAAATTTGACAAAATATGTGTTATGTTGAGTCAACAAAATACGTGCTTATTAGACATTTGAAATTGATGTAGAATTTGTTTAATGAGTTTAATATTTTGGTATCATAATTACTTAACAATATCCAACTCTTTCAACAAACCCATAAAATTACCAGTAACTCGTTATTTTCCCTTATTATTTCTTTCATATTCAAATTCCTTTTTCATCGTATTTTCTTTTCTAATTCACTTTCTCTTTTCTCATGAAAGAAAGGAGCAAAAACACCCTTATGTGAAACCGCCACCAACCCACATTTTTTTACCATTTGTACCTACGACACCTTATTCAGCTATTTCACCAAATCATAGACATAAAGAGTCTCACATTTAAGGGAGAGGTGTTAGTGTGTCATGTGTATTCAAATTTCTCTATTAGATGTAATAGTAGATATTGAGCAACATATAAGTTCAGTTTTTGAATGAAGATGTGGTGTTAGTCTCATTTGCGGGGTTTCTCTTAGCTAATATACAATGATCCAACCAATTGTAGACTCCCTCAGAACTCGGAACTTTATGATGGTAGGTTTGTTAGTTTTTGGATTCCATTTGCTTAATTTTTTTGGTCAAATAAGTAAATGGTCCCCCTTAATATACAAACATTTGATTTTAGTTCCCCTAAAAGATTCTTTAGGTTTTTGGTCCCTCCAAAATTTTTCATCCATAAAATTAGTCATTACTTTTCAGTCAACTCATGTCTAACCTTCATATTTTGTAATAAAATTTTCTAGAAATGGGTAGAATATTATGACAAAAATAGGTACATAAACCTCCGTATTCGTTTTTTATTTATAATTTTTTTCTCTCTTCTCATGGAAGAAAAGTACATAAATCTTCGTTCATGAAACTACTACGTAGGAACCCACCTTTTTTTACACATGTTGTGCCTCTGTTTGACCTTATTTGAGTATGTCAAATAGTTAAGGACCCGGATAATCGCACACTTAATTAAGAGATCTTAATGAGTCAATTGTCGGTTAATGTTCAACATTGAATGAAAGAGTAGATTTTGAACAACATATAAGTGAGATGACACATTTACCTAATTTCTTAAGATTTTGTGTGAGAATTTGGCGTCAATCTCACTTGTATGGTACATTGCCATAAATTCATTTTTAATTTTTACATGTCATTTATTTAATTTATTTATCTTAAGCTTTTGCTATGCCTTTATCTTATCTTATTTGGTTACGTTACCAGATCACAGATGCAGAGAGTCTCACATTTAAAGAGGGATATGTTAATATGTCATATGTCATATGTGAGTTAAAGTTTCACATTAGATCTAAGAGTAGACGATAAGAAGCATATAAGTGAGACAATCCTTATACCTAGCTAATATATATCTTAAAGATTTGAATACAAATGTGGTGTCATTATCACTTGCGTGGTTGCTCTTAGTCTAACACAATTATCAATCTTAGTATAGACTCCCTTGAAAGTCCCAACATTGTGGTGAATTGTTTTGTTCATTTTTGGATGTCATATGCTAAATTCTTTTATCTTAAATTTTAGTTCTTGTATGTCATTCACTTTGATGCAATTTTTTTTCTTGAACCATTGTTATTTAAAATTCCTTCACTTTTGTTCATTGGTGGGATCGGACAATAGAAAAATGTAAATGTGTTATGTTAACAAAATAGATGCTTATTAGACATTTGAAGCGAGAATGTGATATCAATCCCACTTATATGGTTATTCTTAGTCTAATATGATGATTTATCCTAGTGTAGATTCCCCCGAAGTTCCAACATTATGATGAGTTATTTTGTTTGTGTTTGGATGTCATTTTTATCCTAAAAATTAGTTTTGAGATGTCATTTGATTTCATACTATTTTTTTTTATTGAACCTTTATTATAAAAAATTCCTTCATATTTGCTCTTTGGTGGAGTTTTTTTTTAATTAAGTCTAATTTCTTGGTAATATAAACCCAAAAACCTTCAACTCTTTCAAAAAAACTCATTAGATTACCGGCAAATCACTTTAATCCTTATACTCTCACAATCAAACCATACACCTTAATTTTTCGTTATCATTATTTTTAAATCCCTTTCTTTTTTCTAACTTCCTTTTGCTCTTCTCATGAATTTTTTATGGTGTTTGTTTTATTCAATAAAAACATCAAATGTTATACCTCAATAGTCATTATCATGCAATGATCATTAAAGAATTATCCAGTATACCTTTTTCTCTATTAAATTAGTCATAAATATATTAAAAAAATACCTTAAAAGGCATTTACGTGCTATGAAAAAACATGACATGCTCTTTTTTTTAAATCAAATTTTATAGAAAATCAGTAAAATTGGAATTTAAAAAATCACTGGGTATCATTCAGTTCTCCTTCAAAATGTTGTTGTTATTATTATTATTATTATTATTATTATTATTATTATTATTATATGATTTTTTTTCCATGATTATACTCTTGTATATTGTTGTGGGTGTATTTGGTCTTATTAATGAATACAGGTTATTTGATTAATTACTGACAAACAAGAAATGTATAAACGGAGATAATTCAAAATGCAATAATATTGGAGTTTAATTATGGTGCACTGACTGTGTAAAGCAAGATTACACAGTCATCCAATAGGAATGTGCCACATCATTTACTCATAAGTTGTGTTATTTAATTTATAAAAAAAATCCTAAAATTAATTTTGCTATTT
>Ga0228710_1006830_pt1 | contig 17112 bp, 9 predicted proteins | sample MedpolnodulmetaG_FD_177995 | JGI IMG/M metagenome (GOLD analysis project Ga0228710, IMG submission 177995) | Root nodule microbial communities from Medicago polymorpha collected in Santa Monica, California, United States - pink nodules | ecosystem: Host-associated > Plants > Roots > Nodule... | reverse complement strand
TTGATAAATTTGAAGAGCAAAAGACAACATTGCATGACAAATATCAAGCAAGTATACAACGAACGTCAACAAATATGGAAGTCAAATAGAGGTGACAAGACGGCGTTGCAGTTTCTAATCTCAAAGTTGGAGGAGTACAACTATGTTTATTTCTCAAGAACACAAAGTGAAAGTACAATTATTGAAGATATATTTTGGGCTCATCAAACATCCGTTAAGTTGTTTAACAATTTTCCAACGGTTTTAGTTATGGACTTCACCTACGAAACCAACATGTACAAGATGTCAATGTTTGAGATAGTTGGGGTCACCTCGACCGATTTGACATATTTGGGTGGCTTTGGATTTGGGTTTTACAAATGATGTGTAAACTTCTTACGTCAAATATGAATATGCCTAGGGTGGTTGTGACTGATAGAGATTTGTCTTTGATGAAGGCGGTTGCAAATGTTCTCCCCGAAAGTTATGCGATGAATTGTTACTTTCATGTGCAAAAAATTGTTAAACAAAGGTGCATCTTAGACTGTAGATATCCTCTGGGAAAAAGAATGGGAAAGAGGTGAAACATGGTGATGTAGTGAAGAAGATAATGAGCACATGGAAAACTATTGTTGAATCGCCCACTCAAGAGTTATACGCAAATGCATTAGTGGAGATCCAAGAAGTTTGTAGTGATTTCCCAATTTTCCTAACCTATGCCATGACCATCTTGAATGAAGTGAAGGAGAAAATAGCGAGGGCATGGACAGACCATGTGTTGCATCTTGGTTGCGGAACCATCAACAGGGTAGAATCGGCTCATGCTTTATTAAAGAAATATTTGGACAATAGTGTGGGTGATTTGGGTATTTGTTGGGAGAAAATACATGATATGTTGGTGCTTCAGTTCACTGCGATACAAACATCATTTGGTCAAAGTGTTACCATATTGGAACACAGATTCAAAGATATCACTTTGTACTCTGGGTTAGGAGGTTATGTGTCTAGATATGCTTTGGACAACATTGCTTTGGAAGAGTCACGTTGTAGGGGAACATTGTGTATGGACAAGGAAATTTGTGGTTGTGTCCAAAGGACATCGCACGGGCTACCATGTGCATGCGAAATTGCTACTAAAATCTGTGAAGACAAGACAATTTTATTGGATGAGATACACCATCATTGACATAGGTTACGTATGGGCGAAGAAAGTAATGATCATGCTTTTCTGTCGATGATGAGTGGAATGCTATTCAAGAACGTCTCAAGAAAGTCCCTTACCAAATGAAGCTTGAAATCAAAGAGGTTTTGCGGCAGTTGGCATTTCCTGAAACCACCATGATGTCTCCACCACCACGAAAAGTACCAACCAAGGGAGCCAATAAAAAAGTGGACATTGCGAGGTCTAGAGGAAAAATTACATCGACTAGTCGAATCCCTTCTTCGTGGTAGGTTGTTGATTCCCAAAATTCAGATAGTCAATCATCACCGTCACCAACAACTTCATCATTTTCTAAAAAAAGAGGTTCTTGTCTTGGTAAAACATCACTTTCTCCACTTCCACCACCTACTTGGTACCCAAAGCCTAAGCCTATTCAGGTTCCAACGTCTATTCCGGCTATGAGCCCTATTGATTATATGTCAAGGTTCATGGTTCCATTTATTGAAAAAGTGGTGGATGTTATAGGCGATGGACATTATGAATTTCGGACTATAGTCGAGTTCATGGGATTGACCGAAAAAAGTCATATCATCATTCGTAGACATCTTATTCAAGAGTTGAAATATCAAAGAGATGATTATGTGGAAGTATATGCGGGTGAGGATCATTATAACTATATTTTAAATGGCTTACATCCTCCCGCAAATATGAGTAGTATTGCACATATTGATAAGTGGTTGACGTTTCCAGACATGGGACACATTGTTGCTAATTATTACAATAGGTGTGTGGTCTTGTTGACAAATCATGAAATTGGAAATCCGGAATCTTATTTCCCACTAAGAGGGCCACCATCGGCTAAGCAAAAAAATCCCATCATGTGCCTTGGGTTAATTCCGAATTATTTCGTGCTTATTTTTTTTTAAGGATGGTTGTCTACTACCTCCATCATCTACGGAGTGGCACAATCACAAGAATCAAGATGCGATGACTTGGGAAGATGAGTATTTGGATCAACATGATTTGTTCCGAAAGCTCATGATTATTGAAAGTGGAGAGAAATCGTAGCAATCACAAAAGGAGTCAAACAAAGCGGAACCTATTTTGTTGGACACTCCCGAAAAACCAAAGCAACAATTTGAAGTTATTGCGGAAGATGAGGAAGATTCTATTTCACTTTATCTTCCCCAATCACTTGGTATTTAATGAGTATTTTTTTGTCGGTGTTAGTCCTTTTTTTTTGTAGAAATTACACCGACGTATATTTTGGGGTCGAAATTGTAACGCCAATATATAACTAACATTATGTAATTTATATAAATATATGATAATATGACTTTTATATGGTGAAACTAGTGCACACTTATTTCTTCCATATTAATGTTTACGCATTTATGTTTAAGCATTTTATATACATTTTACTGATTATTACATTTCATTTAATTTCATTCTAATGTATAATTTTATTTCATAAAGCTTTTGTGAAGTAAAACATGTCTGAGGTTGCGAAAATTGAAGGCCGTGTTAGGTACTCCGCTTTTTAAAAGACAATTAAGGTTATGATAACGCCGACCGACTCTCTTGATGATTTGAAGGCACAACTTAACACATGTTTTGAGCATCTTGGTGAAAATCAATATACACGTCACTTATTTGGTCAGATGCCATGCATAGACCTAGGAGAAGATAGAGATGAATACGCATGGAAAATCAATATACTGCGTAGAATGTAAGTAGGGATTTAATTTAACGATATGTAATGAGTTGTAATGTGTTATTTAATTATGGACACTATTTAATGTTTTGATGAATTTCAAACATTCGTGTAGTTTGAACCCTTTGTTCGTTTGATTTAATTATGGACAAATGTAAATGATAATGTATTTTTCTTGTTTATGCATGAGTATAAATGTTGTATGAGTTATATTGCCTTTCGAAATGCTCTGGTTTAATTACAAGTAAAAACTGACCGAAAAATGGCTTGGTTGAATTATCATAACCCACTGTCTACATAATTGATTTCCTCGGCAGTTAATTGCCGATGGAACCGGCGGAAGTTAACTGCCAAGGTTTTATTCGACAGTTAACTGCCGAGGAAAAACGAAACTGACAGTTAACTGCCGAGGCGAATTTTCGTCTTTTATATATGTGTTTCAGCCTTATGAAATGTGTGAACAGCAATTTTCCAACCCTAAAGATCTAACCCTCTATGCTATAGCTTATACTCATAAACAAGAACAGTAGTCGCTGCATAGTTTATCTGCTACTACTCATCTTCTTCTTCATGTATTCGATGAAACTTCAACAAAGTACAACAACCTTCAACTATTTATTCTCCTTATCTACTACTTTTCTTCTTCAAGTTTTCAATAGAGCTTTAACAACATACAAAAGTGTTCAACTTAAATTATAACATATAAAAAAAAGTGGGAAAAGCCATGTGTGGCTACAGCCAAACATAGCCTTGTACTACATCCGCCACTGTCTCTTGACATTAAAAAATGGGTTAATAGTGCTTTTCACCCCTGTGGTATAAGCAATTTTCAGTTTTCACCCCTATAAAATTTTCGGTTTGATTTGCATCCTTGACTTGGTTTTTTTTTTATTTATTTTTGATTGTCCACATTAGATTTTATTTTTTAAAATATCTGAAAATTAATTTTCAAAAATAAAAAAATCCAAAAAATATTCAGATTTCTTTCTAAAAAAATTAAAAATCGAAAAAAATAATAAATTTTTTTCAAATATTAAAAAATCAGAAAAAACGATAATTTTTTTTTGAAATTTTTGGTTTTATTTTCGAAATTAATTTTTTTTTAAAGATTCTCGAATTCAATTTTCAAAATTAAAAAAAAAACAAATTTGAAATTTTGAAAAAAATTCAGATAAAAAATAGTATTGGAAAATATTTTATTTTTAAAAATCTGGATACAAATTTTTTTTAAAAAGTCAGATTTTTTTTTCGAAAATTTTATTCCAGATTTTTATAAAATCATTTTTGAAATTAAAATTTTAGAAAATAAATCATTTTCTAATTTAAACAAAAAATTAATTTTCAAATTTTTTAAATTATTTTTATTTCTAAATTAATATAAATGAATTTATATTCTAGTTTTTTTCAAAAAATAGGCACAGATGCCACGTGTACCCTTAAAAAAATAAAATTAATTATACAGTCAGCATGTCACACAGTTTACCACGTCAGCAAATATGCACAGTCATATGGGGGAGGGGTGTTTTCCGGGAAAAAAAAGTTTTATAAGGATGCAAATCAAACCGAAAATTTTATAGGGGTGAAAATCGAAAATGACATATATTACAGGGGTGAAAATCACTATTAACCCTTAAAAAAATCAAACTCTTACCACGGATTTATAAATAAAAAGATATATAAAATATATTTAATTAATATTTAATTTTTCGATTAAGATAGCATAAGTAAATTTGAGAGAGAAAATGATAAGTTATATAAACTTTCAATTAAGTTACTCAAAGTAATTTTATCAAAAAGAGATAAATCTAAATTTCAGCTATATAAAATATATTTCTTTTCAAAATTGAATTCATCTTTACCTAAGAGTTTGTGTAAATATATTAGCTCATTGGTGGTAATACAAAATAGGAGTCTCGGCTCTCTTTTTAAAATAGGTCTCTAGTAAAATAAAAACGTTTTTTTTTTAGCTAAGTTTCATTAAAAAATCAGAATTAGAAGATCTTTTAATAAACATGAAACAAAATAAAATAAAAAATTAAGTGAAAGAGTGGTGAAATTTACCTATCGATGTCATTTGGATTTGTCACTCCTCCGTTGTGGAAAAGGGAAAAATGAATGATCTATGCGGAAAAGAAATGATTGTTGTGATTCTTTTAATGAAATAACTTTTAAAATTGACTAATTAAGTGATTATACAAATTGAGGGTGGTTTGATATCATCAGATTTATGTCCAGAAAGGAAAATTGGAGTGTAGAAAAAACTCAAACGTGTACCGAAGAAATAACTTTTAAAATTGAATAATTAAGTGACTATACAAATTGAGGATGGTTTGATAACATCAAATATATGTCCAAAAAGGAGAATTAGAGTTTAGAAAAAACTCAAACGTGTACCGCAGAAAGACAAAAAAGTAACATGTATTTTTTATTTTCCTTAGAAAAAAAAATGTATTTTTTATTTATTTGAGTGGGGTGTAAGTATTAGACTTAATTTTTTTTTCTTTCTGTCCATTGCTTTTGGAGGCCCGACTTGGTTGAGCCCCTGCTGATGGTCTAACTAATTTCAAAAGTAAATTTGAAGAAATGTTACAATTAACATCGCAAACATCTATACGTATAATTTCAATCAAAATCTACCTAATTTCATAAAAAAAAATATTGTTAATAATTTACATGCATTAGTGCAATAAAAAGAGCGCTGGCACGGAGTGTCTGTCTCAAAGCTAATCACTCATAAAAATTTATAAAAATAAATTATTTACTGTAACTTTGTCTGTATTCATGAAGAATTAAATTAAATATATTATACAATAATCAAATTCTTATAAAACAAATATAAATAATTAAATTATGTTTGAAACCCACTTGGGTTGGTCTGGTGGCATTGACTTGGGATCTGGGAATGTGCTCATCCTCGAAGTCTCAGGTTCGACTCTTCTCAGTATCAATTTAGGTGTGCTAATTTAACTTCTTCAAAGAAAAATTATATTTGTTTAATTTATATATTTTGATCGACTATATTTATTTCTTTTTTTAGGAGGATTGACGATAGTTATAACATGATAGAATAGAACACATCATCACTAGTTTTTCACTTGTTCTCTTATTTATTTTCAAGATTCAAACAGACGTTCCCTCAACAACAAAAAAATTCAAACAGACGTGTGTATTTCAAACAAATTATTTGCATCAATGTATATGCATCAGGGTTCCACGGATGACGCAGGTAGTGTCCATTATTGTTAACCAAAATCATTAATTTGTGATTATTTGTAGTAGAGGTTTTGATAGTCTCAACACAAGGAATGCAAATTTTGGGTACTAGTGGGTCAATAATAATTGGGCTTATTTGAGAAGCTCATCATACCACAACCCTAAAGATCTAACCCTCAATGTCCGCTGCGTAGTTTATCTGCTGCTACTACTCATCTTCTTCTTTACGTCTTCAATGAAACTTCAACAAAGTACAATAACCTTCAACTATTTATTCTCTTTCTCTACAACTTTTCTTCTTTTAAGTTTTCAATAGAGCTTTAACAACATACAAAAGTCTTCAACTTCAATTATAACATTAAAAAATTGGGAAAAGCCATGTGTGGCTATAGACACACATATCTGAAGGTCAGAAAAACACAAGGAAGAGAGGTTGAATTGTGTTGGTTTTTTCTTCTATTTAAAGTAAGTCGAATGTTCAGAGTCTGATAGAGTTCATATTCAAGAACAAAGTTCAGAGACTAATGCAGCGGATAATGTAAAGATGGAGAGAGAGAGAGAGAGAGGAGAAAGACACAACAATTATACAGGTTCCTTCCACAATTCGGAAGTAGTCATGCCCCCCTTGCAATTCCAAGGAGAGTTTACTAAAATCAATATCTGATTACAAATGTTCAAGCACACAAGCAAGAGACTTCCAAATACTCATGCACACAAGCAAGAGATTCCCTATGCTCAAGCACAAAAGCAAAAGACTTCTAAACAAACACAATTACAAAGAAAAATGATTGAGGTTGAACACTTGATATACAACCAGTGGTGTTCACAATACAAATCAGATACAGACTCTTAAGACTCTAGAATTTCTAAGATATGAAAGTTGTTAAGAAATTATAAGTGAACTTTAATGTGCAACAAATTCAGCAGAGTTTTGGCATTATGAAAATGTTGTTAAGTCTCTTACAATCTTTAAGTCTTCACTCCTTTATAAAGAGGTGTGAGAGATACATTGATGATTGCCAGCACATCAAAAAGAGTCGTTGTTGAAGCTTGATCATCACCAATGATCTGTTGCTTGATTTGGTTATTGTCCTAGGAGGGAATAATTTGAAATTCATTAATTCCTTGTTTGGAGAACAACCACTGTAGACACAATTGTAGCAGTACTACTGTAGACATGGTAGTGGAGTAGTCGTTGTACAATTGTACTATGTCTTTATTCTGCGCTCTTCAGTGGATAATCATTCAATGCCTTCTAATTCCTCTGAAATAGTCGTTGCTTCAGGCTTCTATTCCTTCTGCAATCTTGTGTCTTCAAAATAACTAACTTTAACTAACTCTAACTTCTTGACTTCAGAATCTGATGAACTTCAGACTCTGATGGTCTTCAGACGCTTGACGACGTCAGACTAAGTCTTGCAACATAAGATTCCTTTGCAAATTTCATTGCTCTCTATTGTTCTTCCAGAACCAATAGTTTGATTTAAGACTTAAATAATTTTGTCTATGGTCCTGCACACTTGAACAAATATTAGCATATCTAATTGACTTTGTATTACCTTGTTATCATCAAAACTTAAGGTGGTAATGTTATACACATTTTGTTCCAACAATATCCTTATACTACATCCGCCCCTTGCTTTTGACATTAAAAAATCAAACTTTGACCAAGAATTTATAAATAAAAAGATATATATATATATATATATCTATATATATAATATATATTTAATTAATATTTAATTTTTAGATTAAGATAGCATAAGGAAATTTGAAAGAGAAAATGATAAGTTATATAAACTTCAGCTTTAAGTTACTCAAAGTAATTTTATCAAAAGAGATAAATCTAAATTTCAGCTATATATAAATATATTTCTTTTCAAAATTGAATTCATCTTCATTTAAGGGTTTGTGTAAATATAATAGCTCATTGATGGTCTATATTAATGAAATTTATATCAAGTATCCCTTTCTCAACACAATCTTTTTTGAAATGATGTTTAGTTTCAATATGTTTTGCTATAGAGTGTAAGTTAGGGTTTTTAGATGGACAAATAGCTGGAGTATTATCACATAAAATTGAAATACTACTTTCACTAGTAGTAATAGAGATGATGTTTCATCCACATAAGTTGTGTGCTACAACTTGTATATGATATGTATTCTGCTTCTACTATTGACAAGGCATTTGTTTGTTGTCTTTTGCTGGTCCAAAAGATAAGATTCTCTCCAATGAACTGGTTTGGCACCTTCCACTGGTGCTTTTTCTTTCTACTTTTTTTCAAGCATAATCGGCACCCCTAATATGCAACTAGCTTATGAAGGTGACAAAAACACAAGAGGAGGAGGGAGGTTAATTGTGTTTTCTCTTTTTGAAAAACTTCTCAAGTTAAAACAAAACAGAGGCTAAGATGAGAGTTTGCAGGAATTTTTCCCAGTGCTTTTGCGCTAGAATTTGATCATAGTTTTGGTACAGTTGAAAGTGTGTGGTTCTTTTTATTTCTTCAAACACTCGAGGTTCTTTTATAAGAGATTTGAATAGAGTGGTTGTTTAAAGAGGTGTCAGCACATCTATCTTCCTTAAGACTAGTAAATTCTCTTTTAAAAGGTCCCTGAGCATTTGAAGAAACAGAGAGAACTACACGCTTCTAATCGTGCCAAAACTCTGATAAAATTTATAGCGTAAAAACACTTTGCAAACTTCTTACAAACTTTCATTTTAAAATTTCTTGAGTACTTAGAAATATTTTGTGCGTAATTTAGTTTATCGCTCTTTAAGTCTGAAGTGTAAACAAACATCAATTTTATTGTAAACTAGAGGCAGGAAATCTTAGGCTTGTGTGTCTAAGTACTTTGTAATAAAGTTTGATTATAGTGGAAAAATATCTCAAAAGTGAGGGACTGGACATAATCCCGGATTTTCGGTTGAACCAGAATAAATATATGCGTTGATTTTTCTCTTCCTTAGTTTCTTTCTTTTCTTGCCCCTGATTTTTTTTAACATATAAAAGATTTTCAGAAAAATCCAAAATAATTCAACTCCACTCCCTTTCTTGTCTTTTTCTCACCTACACGTTTGTCATTGTGGTCCCATATTTTGAGGTGAAATGTTGAAGAAATGGTGCACATGGCTTCTAGAGTTTTGCGTTCTATGATTTAGTTGTGCGTCGACAGACAATGAACTACCAAAAATTGGATCTCCACTATTTAACAAGATCATTTTTGTCAAAAAGTAACCAACTTTATAAATCCTCAGAGTCATGTGGACGACCCATTGAAATCTTGCAAGTCACAACCCATGTAAGGGACGATATTTCTTTATTTTAGGCCAATATTGTGGAACAGACTTGCGTACATCATGTCACAAGCTCCTTGGTTGACGGGGGCTTTCCTGACGTCATAGTTGGACATCATGCCCAAATTAGAAACAAATTGTGATTGTTAAGAATATAACCCCAAGGTTATCAACAAACATAGGTTACTTCCTTGATGCGGTGTCTATGGATCTATGGATCTTGGCCTTATATCAGTGAACCATGTCAGTTCTTCTCCGCGCAAAGTCAGTACAAACAACTTGCAATTCACCAAACCACACGCACCCGTAAAAGATAACAAAGTATCAACTATTTTGAGATTGTCGCAAGGTTTTGAGACTTCATCATAGGGCAGAAGGGACATCGGCTTCTAAAGGATTTGTGCATGGGATAATTGTTAATCCTTGTCATTAAGGCTTTTCTCGGTATGGGTTCTTTATCATACCAGCTATGTTCTAAAGACGCGGAACAGTAACGAAGGTGAACAAGAAATTCGTTACTGGTGCGGCCTTTACGATGGCGCGACAAAGTTCCTTATCTCCTTACCTACGTCCCAGACGACCTACATTTCTTATGTTACCGTTGTTACCTAGGTTTCCTCTCCTCCCATCTGATTTGGAAGGAGACATTCTCATTGGTTGATCTTCGTTGTTTTGACAATGTGGGATGTGGACTGTTTACCTAAGTGGGGTGGAAATCACCGCGTTAACCACCTGAAGCAGGAAATTCTAAAGAATATCAATGTTGTTCAAGCTCCCCAATTGTTGGATCTGGATCTTGCTGATTTCAATGCGGGCTACATAGTTGCCTTGATGTGATGAGTTTGACTGGTTCTAGAATGCTACGAGGAATTTATGGAGGAGGTTATTGGTTTATGCGTCCTTGTTTAGCGTTGGAACGACGAGATTCACATGGTTGTTCATTGTATCTCCAAGGATTGGATTTAATGGAGGTAGTATCGTCGTAATAGGATGGATATCTTGTGAGGGTAGTGATATTGTACTAGCAACAACATGGATATGACGATGTCGTTGAACCATAGTCGTTTCTCCCGGGTTAGGGTTTTCCTAGTTCAAAACTCGAGGGACGTATGTAAGCAGATTAGAAAAGGCCATCATTGGATTCGTATTGAACGGTCTAGATCTTCCTATGGAGCCTTGGTCGAGTGATATTTAGGGCAAGTCCATACATACTTTGTCGGCATGTACATAGGTTTGAAGAGTACTTGGATCTAGTTAAGGATTAAGCGTTGGCTCAATCTGGAACAAAACTTTTAACATCATGACATTTAGGGTTGGCAATGAACAGAGACAACTCGAAAAAAGTTTGAAACTGGACTCAACAATTAGCTTGTTGAACTTGGTTCATGAACCAAATGAGCTGAACTTGAGTTAAACATTAAGTTCTTTAATTAAATAAGCTGAACTTGAACTATATATAGTTCGGCTCGTTTGGTTCACGAGTTAGCTCGATTATATATATATATATATATATATATATAAACACACACATATAATACATTTTTAATATGTAAGCTATCAAAAGTTTTTTTATATAGGATGGAAGTGGTAAAAGAGTTAATATATTATTTAAGTTGTTTTAAAGGAATTACAGTACTATTTTAAAAAACAAATAAAAAAATAAACAAAAAGAATAACTCATAAGCAATGAATGATATTTTTGAAGGAACTATGAATGATATATAATAATTGATAAGATAGTACGAATAGGAAAACGTATTATCAACTATGAAATGAAAAAGAAAGAATACAATAACAAATCAAATACAAGAGATAGTGTATTATCTAGCTAGACTCTTATTCTCTTTGGAAAAGTCCATAGCAAAACTTTTAACATCATTAGGTTGAATGAAATTCATTGATCTTCATGATTTGTGTTTCTTCTTCTTATATATAAAACCAGCTAGGATATTTATTAAACTTTCCAAAAAAAACAATGCAGTTGACATTTTTCAAATAGTCTTTTCAAGAGAATCATATATAATTAAACACGGCTGTAGCGAATATTTTTTAACAATCAACAATTAAAGTAGATTAATTGTATTTTTTTTAAAAGTAGATTAATTAATTTTTTTTACTGATAGATTAATTAATTGTTGATAATGATGTTTTTGTACTCCAATTATTTCTGATGACCAAGCTTTCATTCAACCATATATAGTTCAAGAAGTGCTTACGTACCAGTTACATACATTTCAATCTCTTTGTTCAAGTCCATAGCGAAGTTTCAAAACAACCATTAATTTTCAAGTTTTTTCCCTAAAAAAGAAAAAGACCAGATTCTTTCAAAATAAAAATAAAAAAATTTCAAGACTAGATCTTCAAGACCACCCTTTCTCCTCCTGCTTCATCCGTTTAACCGTAAAAGTCATATTTTAATAAATGTACATTGGTGTTGATTTTTAGATATAAACAATCGGGTTAAATATTTAGTCCTTCAAAAATTTAATCATCACCTTTTGTCTATACTTTAAATCAATTTATGTGTGTAGCCTTCATATTTTTGAATGAAATCCTTCATGAATGTTTAGAATATTATATAAATTTTTCAATCTAGTGATATTAATTTGTTTTAATCTCTCAAAAAAAATATATAATGTTTTTGACAAAACATAAATTAAATATGCATTTTTAAGCGCAAAAAACATAAAAAAAAAATCATATCTATATGTTTTGTTAAAAAATTACATTTTTTTTGGAATAGATTCTTATAATATTTTAAAAATTTCTGAAAAATTACATTAAAAATATGAAGGCTAAATAAGAGTTGACATAAAAGTAGGGAATATATAATAATCAACAAATTTCTCCCATTCAACATCACAAAAAAATGATTAAATGAAATTCCAACAATAAATATAAATTATTAAATTTCCACAAAAAATTAGTTATTGAATCATAATTATCTTTTTGAAATACAGTAACAACAACAACAACCAAGCCTTATCCCATTAAGTTAGTCGGTTACATGGATCAAATTATGTCACAATGTTCTATTAAAACCATATTTAAAATAATTAATTAAAAAAAATCATACTACTTATTTTCTAATTATTAAATAATTCAAAAAATAATTAAAATTTGGAAGATTTTTTTCTTCTTCCAATTAGTAAGGACTACAAATTGTTGTTTAAAAAACAACAAATTATTCAGAATGATAATCAAATTACATAAGCTAGCAAACAATTGCATTATCTCTTTTATTTTTAATATTAAATTAATTTAATAATTGACGAAAGATAATTATTATAAAAATGAAAAAATTGGTACATGTAAGACCGACATATAATAGGAGTTGATGCTTATAAAAACACTCATATTTATTCCTTCAAAAAAATAAACACTCATTTGTCTAACTACATGATAAAGATGTCTATTTAAATGATGTTAAATTCGGAAATGATCATTGTAGATGATCTTAGAACATTGTTTGAGAAATTAAAAATGTAATTTTTTATATAAATTGATATAATTATGGTTTTGAAAGGTATTTAACTTTTTTTAAGAGGCCAAAAACGAGATAGGTTAACAAACAACCCTATGAAGCACAAGGTATGCATCAAAGAAAAAAGTAAAAGTTACCCTAACACATAAAGGGAAAAAGTTGAAATTTTTTTAAAGTGGCCAATCCTAGACAAAGTAAAGGATTTACTCCACCAAGAATGGAAATCCATGAGAAAACAAGTCTCTATTATTCTTCAACCACCATCATGAGTGTAGTTTTATGTGTCCCATCACCAGCTCCAAAGAATGTTGTTTATTACAAAAAATTCTCGAGTTACGCTCTTTTCAAATAATCTAAATATATGACCTCCGGTCTTCCATCACACCGACGCCATTAACCCACCTCTATTAACACACACCCTTGACACCCATATTTAGTAGTCAAAACCTTATATCACATATCCCACATCGATCAACATACAACCGCCAACACCATTTTCCTCATAAAGCTAACTTAAACTTCGTTAACCTCCGAACATCCAAACCGCCATACTCCTTCATCGAATAATTTTTATCCCAATGAAAAAGATTTAAAGAGAGATTCAAGGATAGTAGATATACATTTGGGGTCTTTAAAGAAAGAAAGAAAATAAATTGAAATTGAAGACATGACAAGTTTTATTAGAACAAGTTGAGCACCCATAAATAAATGTTTACTTTTTCAACCTATTATTTTTTTACGAACGTTAGGATCTCATCCAATAGACAACGAATGTAAACAAAAGGAATAACGAACACCAATCTTACAATTCAACACAAGAGCCGCTTCCACCAACTAAGAATCCGACGCATCGACACCAAAAAGTAAACTTTTATGAAATTTTACTTTCATTAAATGCAATGATTGGAAATAAATAAATTTCAATAAAATCAAGTAATAACGTTCTAATTTTGTCTATCAAAGTCGTTCAATTTTAAAAATTGAAATAAAAAATGATGATTAATTATGAGGTGTTATCCCTTGTCCTAAGTAATAATAACGTAAAACTCAACTGCAAATTCTTAAAGAGGTGGTGTCCCTTGTCCTTCAAAGTTGTGTGTATCATCTAAACTGAATTTTCCGATATAAAAAAATAAGCACATGCCATGTATTCATTATGAACAATTTTTTCATATAAAATAATCATTAAATTTTTAAAATAAATTAAAATAAGTCCCATTTGACAAACCTACGTTCCAAAATGAACAAACCGTGTAAAGTCAGAGAAACGTTTCCTTTATAAATACCAAGCATGTTGAGGCTTAGGTTAATGTGACAACAACACAACGTCAACTAGTTAATTTGTTTTTCCCTATTCAAATAGATTGCTGCTGTTGTACGTGCAAAACTTTATATCTTTATCATCATCAAATATATTTCATAACCATAGCCACAACATAACACAAATTAAATAACCATGTCTATATGGTTCATTGCACTAGCTAGTTTCACATTATGCATCCTCATATACCGTTTTATGAAATTTGCAACAAGATCTTCATCACTACCACTTCCACCTGGACCAAAACCATGGCCTATAATAGGTAACATGCCACACTTGGGTCCTGCCCCACACCAGTCTATTGCAGCCTTGGCAAAAACTCATGGCCCTTTGATGCACCTCAAATTAGGTTTTGTGGACGTTATTGTGGCGGCTTCGGGCTCCGTTGCCGAACAATTCTTAAAGGTTCATGATGCTAACTTTAGTAGCCGGCCACCCAACACCGGAGCTAAATATATAGCTTATAACTATCAAGATCTTGTGTTTGCACCATACGGTCCGCGGTGGCGAATGCTCCGAAAAATCTCCTCCGTTCATCTCTTCTCCAACAAAGTCATGGAGGAATTCAAACACTTGCGTCAGGTTAGTTAATTAACATCATTTTCTCAATTTCAACATACAGTTGCACCGTTTATCAAGAGTCACATGATTTTGTAACCCGAAAATTAATACTCATTTGAATTATATCTAAGAGAATAAAATATCCCGATAAAATTAAATTAAAAATATACTACTCATATTTTTTTTGAAAATATAAACTGCTGTTTTGCATCTTCAAGGAGCTGTATGTGTTTTTAGTCATGAACAAGTTTGCATATATTGACTTCCTTCTCAAGGAAAAAAAACCGTACTTCAATTTAAACTATTGATTAATATGTAGTATTGTTGACTTATGACTTATGCATAATTTTTTTTTTACTTAATGAACTTATATTTAGTTTTTTTTTTTTAAAGATATGTGCTTTATTATTATTTTAAATATTGACTTTTTGAATAGAAGAATGAGAAATAGGGTGCTTGGGTGTTTTTCTTGTACTGCACAGAAACTCTAAGGGATTTGTTTATATTAAAATATCAGTGTATTACATTTTTTTAAGAGAATATCAGTGTATTACATGATGACTTAAATACTTAGATTATCATGTCAAAGAACAATTTAATTTAAAGGACTTATCTTTTAATGATAATTTAGTTCGAAGGATTTGAAAAAAATTCGTAACCTGAAAAAATCCCACACTTTGATAATTTTTTTCTTGCCTTATTATTAGAATTCATTAACATGTAGGTCAACCACTTTATTTGACCTATAGGTATAATTGCCAGAAAAAACCATAAACCAAGTTAGCTAGATACTTCCTCCTCGAAGGGTTAGGGACAAGATATACGTTTTAAAAAAATAATTTTGGAGCATACATTTTTTTTTCTTTGAGTAGTTTAGTGGTCAAAATTCATATTTTAACGTGAATAAAAAAGGTATCTGAGATTCAAACATCAACATTTGAATATAACAATGCATTGTTCATACGAACTGAGTTATGTTCACATAGACTTTTTATAGTATTACTAGTATAAGTGTTTATGAACAAAAAATAAAAACATTAGTTAATATATATATTCTTTAGTATTACAATTACATATAAAATATCTTACGTATATATTCAATCAACTTACATAATATTAATATTTTAAATTTATAATTTGTATAAATATTGATTTATTTTTAATATATTTTTATAAGTATCTATTCTTTTCCGGTTGAAAAATTCTTCACGAAAAAGAAAAATCACCAAGGGATGGGAGGGTAATAAATAACCATTAGAAAGTCTCAAAGAGAAGAAAAAATCTTTTATAAGTGGGATCCACTCATTCATCCATGCTAATGTGATTAGGACAAAGCTGAACTTTCTTGAATAAAAAGGGTAAATGACTTTTCTTGGATAAATATTCCATTAGAAAGTCTTTCAAAGAGAAGATAAAGCCATAAGAAAATGGGATACATAGTTGCGTCAACCCGATGAATTAATTGAATATTTTAACACAAAACAACTCAATACACAGACTTTAAATATTGTAAATTAAACTACTTAGGTGTGCATGTGGTTTTAATTTTTTAAAAAAATTAAACTACTTAATATTGATACATGCTCTGGACCACAGGAATATTCCTCCACAAGACGATTCTACATAAATTTTAATTTTCATACTCTTGAAAATGAACTCCAGTTAACTAGGTTTTATTCATTATTATTTCACGGTTGCTTATAAGTTAAAACTTTTGATATAGTTTGTTCATCATTTATGTAATTTCATCTCGGTTTTTCATCCACTTCACAATTTTTTTATTCATCTCGGTTATTTTAAATACGATTTAAACTCGTACGAATCTACGAGTCGATTAAACCTAATCAATTGCACTTTTCAGGAAGAGGTAGCAAGATTGACAGGCAATTTGGCAAGTAATTATTCAGACACAAAAGCTGTGAACTTGGGACAATTATTGAATGTATGTACCACAAATGCACTTGCTAGGGTTATGTTAGGAAGAAGAGTATTTAATGATGGCAATGGTGGTTGTGACCCTAAAGCTGATGAGTTCAAGGAAATGGTTCTTGAATTGATGGTGTTAGCTGGAGTTTTTAATATAAGTGATTTTATTCCATCATTGGAATGGCTAGACCTTCAAGGAGTTCAAGCTAAAATGAAGAAATTACACAAGAAGTTTGATGCATTTTTAACAAACATTATTGATGAACATGAGAATTCTAATTTTAAGAGTGAGAAACATAAGGATTTGTTGAGTACTTTGTTGTCACTTAAAGAGGAAACGGATGATGATGGAAACAAACTCAATGATGTTGAAATCAAAGCACTACTTTTGGTAAGTTACCTAATCTTCTCAAACTCATAAAGATTGGAAAAATTACATTATAATTTTCTTTTCAAT
>Ga0228710_1006829_pt1 | contig 17113 bp, 8 predicted proteins | sample MedpolnodulmetaG_FD_177995 | JGI IMG/M metagenome (GOLD analysis project Ga0228710, IMG submission 177995) | Root nodule microbial communities from Medicago polymorpha collected in Santa Monica, California, United States - pink nodules | ecosystem: Host-associated > Plants > Roots > Nodule... | reverse complement strand
AAAGAAATCATGGCTAAGATTCCAAATCGAATTTGTTTAACTTCTGATTGTTGGACAGCAACTACTAGTGAGGGTTATATTTGTTTAACCGCTCATTTTGTTGACGAGAATTGGAAATTAACTAGTCGAGTTCTTAACTTGCTCCCAATGATCCCCCAACTTCCCAGCAAATAATATTTGAGTCTTGGTTCAAGTAGGTGGGAGAGTGAGGGTTGATCCAGGTGACACCAGATTCTTTTATCAAAAGTTTTGGTGATGTTGTTATGATGTGTGTTTTGTTGGTTGTGTGAGTATAATGATGTGTGTCGTGAGGGGTTTGAACTTTGAATAATATTACTTTCCTTGTTCCATAAATTTTGCATTTGAATATTTCAAACATAATAAGAAAAAATGGTAAACGAAAGATAGAAAATTGTGGTTTTATTAATTTATTCTTATTAACTATTGGTGTTTTTCAGGATCATACATACAACAAAGTGAAGAATAATGGAGCCACTGATACAAAGTGAAGAATAATTATTTTAGAGAGATGTACACATAATATTAAGAATGTGCCCAGGTTGGTGCGAGTTGATGGTGAGGCTAGGGCAGAGCATTTGACAATGATCTTATGTGGACACAACGAAGGTGGGGACTTTGTGGTGGAAAGATAGGACCGAGGTGGAGAGATAGAAATTAGGGCATCTAAAGTATTGTTTTATAAATTAATTTATAATTATCATGTTTTAATTTTGGTTTGGTTATTTAATGACAAATACTACTCGCACTTCAAAAAACCCAAGTTACACCTCGGAATGATTAATATACCCTTTAACTCAAATAAAAATTTCAAATTAATCCAAAACTCTTTCGTCGCATCGCTTAATCACTCAAACCCTAGAAACTTAATTCACGTATTCATCTTCAAACTCCAGAAACTTAGTTCACGTATTCATCATCTAAAACACTCACACAGTCTCGTTTTTGAAATCCATCAATGCTTTCACTTATTCATCTCTCAAACTTGCGTACGCCATGAGTTGATCGAAACTATGTAAACTGTGGATAGAATAATGTGAAATTGAGAGAAAGATAATAGTTTTTTTAAACTATGTAAACTCGGTTTACGTAGTTAATATAAACTGAGTTTGCATAAGCTAAGTAAACTAGGTTCGTGTGTGTGTATGAATAAACCACGCACACACACTTTACATAAGTGGTATTTCCGTGATATTAATTTACACTAACCTCCCATAGTGAGTAATTGTACAAATGAAAACTAAATTTACAATAACCTTCCATAGTGAGTAATTGTACATATATAAACTGAATTTACCTTAATCTCTCATATATATATATATATACACACACACATACGTAAACTCAATTTACACTGACCTAGCATAGTGAGCAATTGTACATACGTAAACTAAATTTACATAACCTCTCATATATATAAGTAAACTCAATTTACACTCCTCTTATATACATATATGTAAATTGAATTTACAATAACCTCTCATATACATACATACGTAAACTCAATTTACACGAACCTATCATAGTGAGTAATTGTACATACGTAAACTGAATTTATCATAACCTCCCATATACATACGTAAACTCAATTTACATTGGCCTACCATAGTGAGTAATTGTACATACGTAAAATGAATTTACACTGAGCTAACATAGTGAGTAATTGTACATACATAAACTGAATTTACACTAACTGTAATAGTGGCTACGTAAAATCAAATTACGGTTAACACATGCAGATCTCATACCAAAACAAGAAAACACAACTAACAATAAATAAATAGAAACTCTTAGAAAATGAAATTTATGAAATTCATTAACCTTTATGAATAGAGTGCATATCAACGAAAAAGATGTTGATTCAATCTTTAATCTTGGTTGCACATCTACGGTGATTTGTGGATAAAAGGGGGTGAGCTTTCATAATGATCATGAAAATGAGATTTTTAGAAATTTACATGAAGAGAACAATTTTGATATTATTGTAAATTTGAGTGTAACTAGAATTATATGGGGTGAGACTAAAAAGAGACTTATGTAATTAATGATGTGTAAGCAGGGGCGGATCCAGTGCTTCGTGGGGGTGTGCACCTAGACACCCTAAACTTTGAAAATTTGCACCAATAATCCTATATTTTTGCATTATGACCACCCTGGATTTTTTAGGTTGCACCTTTGACTCAAAGATTTGCATTTAGACCCCAACTATTTCTCATCTCATTTATAATGATTTAAAAGACATTAATTGGTTGCTTTACTTTTATGACCTCAAATTTTTCTGTCAAACCTTTCCTTATTTATTTGCAATTGATAACCACCCATTTTCTTTAAAAAATTTATTATAACCGTCCATTTTGCTTTTTATGTCAAACATTTCCTTATTATAAAGCCCAAAATGGAGATCACTAGAAAAAAATAAAAATAATAAAGACCAACATGATAATTTCAAATTGGAAGTGGTCAATTTTAAGATTTAGATTGTCAAACAATAATGGAAGATACAAGAGAAAAATAGAGAAGATATTTATTCAAAATTTGATTATATTAAAATGAACCTACAATGCTATTTTTCTTTTACGTGTGTTAGATTATTTTTTTGTTAGATTGTTAGAAATAAAATAAAAAAATATTGAGGGACTAAAGCGTAGATTTTAACATAAAAGGAGAGGGGAATGTAATTCAAGCTTCTCTCAAGGGAGGAGAGTGAAATATTTTCTAATATGTTTTGAATAAGAGGGAATGAAAGTGTATATTTTAACATAAGAAGGGAGGGGGGTGTAATTCAAGCATCTTTGAGGGGAGGGGAGTGTAATTTACTCTTAAAATTTTAGTTTTTTATGTTAAGTAGACTATAGAATGGATTCGCACATTTAAGAGTGGAGAAATCAGAAATTTGAGGTTCTAACTTTGATCCCTGCAAATAATGTTTTTGGTAGCTGACAAATGAACTACACTTACACGATAAAATTTAGTTATTTAACAGGTTAAATAAAAAATAATATAAATTTTGTAGTTCAAATAATATTCTAGTTATAGTTACAATTTTTTCTTAAAGTTTTAAAATTTGAAGCATCTGACTATTTGTGTAAATAAAGATATTTTGGATAACTAAAATGTGCGATGTTTTTACGGTGAAAAATTTAAAATTTTGTTCGACGAAAAAAGTATGCATCCCCTGACTCAGGGTCTTGGATCTGCCACTTGTGTAAGTTATTAATCTACTTAAATGATCCTCTAAAGAAAAATCTACTTGAATGATATCACCTCATTTAAAATATGTAACATCATCGTTTTTAATCGCAGATTTCTCATGAAGTAATCAAAACTACTAAATGATTTTTTGTATAAAAAAAAAAACTACTGAATGATTTTAAAATGGGGGTATCGGCGACTTTGTGAATATATTAAAATAAGGGTCATGTTAACTTGTGTCCTTAGGGCACACTACTAGAAAAAGCAAAATTAGCAAGGGAAATTAGTGACTGAAAAAATAAAATTCCTCACAAATTCCTTAGTCACAAAATTTAGTGACGGAATTAGAGAGGGATTTTACGTTTTCCCACACTAAATATCCCTCACTAATTTTTGCTTTTTTAGTAGTGGCACATGTTAAGCAACTTAAAACAAGCAATTTTGCATTGGAAAACATAATAGGTCAATTTTTAAGAAGTTGAATACACGACTTTGCCTTAACATATGCCTTTGAAGACACAAAGCCTTAAAATAAAGGGATTAAACAATAATTAAGCCATTTTTTTAAGGTCAATTAACTAATTACAGAAAGAAATATGGCTTTCCAAAAGTTAAATTCGAACGTCAACATTATTCCAATAAAATATAACAATATAGTGTATATATCATTCTACTCATGGAAGGTGCACATTCCCACCATATCCCGCCATACTAGTTTGCTGCCCTGCCTAGTTTCTGGATTGGTCGAGAAAATCAAAAGAACGTTTAATTGAAAGAAAAATCTAAACAACTTTTTTATTAGTAGTATAGTGATTAAAAATTTATCTTTTTTTGTCAATTAGCATAGTGATTAGAGATTCACTTTCTGATCTAGAAGTCCTAGCTCAACTGATAAAATGCCGAAATTGTTAGGCCGGATGTCATGACCGGAGTTTGAACCCCGGTACCTCCACTTGTGTGTGTGAGCTTATGATGGCTTTGCCATTTCGTCTCTCTAAAAAAAAAACAGAGAGAGATTCACTTTCTGAAAATGAATTAATGTGATGTATGAGGTTTGAACCCCAATCCTTAAATATATTATGTAATATTTTTACGATTGAGTTAAATTTATGGGGATAAATCAAAAGAACATTATTAGTTAATAAATTTATAATTTACTAATTATTGATTTTAGTTGTATATTTAAAGACATTTATATAAACAAGTATATACTAAAACCATGGTTCCTTCAAAAAAAAATCATGGTTTTTCTGAACTCACATTAAAAGAAAAAAAAACTTTGAAACTAAAGGAAAGCCTAAGGACCACAAATAGAAGAATTATATTTGATATTACTCCAGTATACCATGTTTTCTATATTCCCTATCCATTTTTCTGTTCATTCCCAATAATATGATCTAGAGTATCTCTTTCACAAGTTGCCAAATTAGGGGTGACCAACAGACCATTGTTCTACGAGAGTTGTTAGTTTTCTTTTCATAGTATGTTTATGTTTATATGTTTAATTGTCCATTAAATTTTAAACAGAAGATTGTAGACCGCATAACCACTTAGAGTATAGTCAAATTAAATATACATAAAAAAACTAATGATGTATGAAATTAATTGAAATATGATCCAATGGTCCTCCAAGCAGGAGTTCGTACTTCACATGCAATGTTGAAACTTTGAAAGCATATCTTATGCAATCACGTGGAAATTAAAGTGCTTTTCGTTTTAAATTTTCTACTACAGTGATTCTATTATTGGACCACTTTATGACTTCCAAGGAGGATGAGGAGTACTTGCAATATTTTGAAGTCATGAAGTTAACTTTATTGGCAACGCATGTTTTCTTCATTTCTCGACTAAATTGTCATTGAGAAAAACCAAAGTGATTGCTGTTAAAAAGAAAGAGAAAAAAAAACATCTTAGTGTGTGCCGTTCTACCGAGACAAGAATTGAATGAAGTGTGTTTAGTTAAAAGCAAATTGAATGTGAATGTTATTTTTTTCGGAGATATTCATGTAAAAATGAATTTAACAATAAACTTGATTGTAAAAATCACGTTTGAAGTCAAAAAGTTACGAAGTTTAACTTCAAGTTATAATCAATTTTAAAGAAAAAATCACTATATATTAACATCATCTTAACATGTCAATTAATGGGAAACCAAACATATTCTTAATTAGCTTTCTATTTTGAAAAGAAGGGTAGGGTGTAGTTGTTGCACTATGCAACAGTGTGAGCTAAGTTATGTCAATATTAATCCAACTTACAAAACATAGTGGGACATGTTTTTAATGGCAAAAAACATAGTAGGACTATAATATGGCAAACCAACCTAGTGTAGTGAGGACCTATTGTTAACTTATTTGTAGAAAGTAATTAATGGTGCCTTGCCACTATGTGCTTAAACTATAGGCAACATATGCATGAGTCTGAAAGAACTACAATGGACGGTTAAAATCTCCCACAAGAGTTTTAACATATATAGTTAACTTATCTCATTAATAGACAATATGCTATTTAATATACCTTGTGATTGTAGATTGCAAATAAGATTTATACAATTTCAACTTAGACAAATTTCTCTTAGTATAGATGCCAGAATAAAATAGATAGTTAATATTATTTTATAAACTGTGCACTTCTTTCAAATCAAATTGTAGAGGAAAGGAGGGTTGGATGTTTTTACGAAAATCATATTAGAACATCAGAAAAAGTGTGAGGTTTAAAGTTTAAAAGAATCAAATTTTTTTAACTTTTAATCTTTGGCCTAGAAGTTCCTAATAAATATGAGCCCTTAAACTTTTGACATATAAAAATTAACTTTGTTAAATTTAACTTGAGAAAGTTCTATCCATAATCACAACAGAGATTATAGTGGTGACAAAAAAATGCCAGTAAGGATCACAAGTCTAAATTCAAAGCTCCTTTGAATAAGTAGACCAGGGCAACATATTTTCAAATCCATGTTGGCATTATATATCAAGAACGTGCCAATGATATAAAAGGCAAGATTTTCATTTGTTTAAAGCAAGTAGCAAGCTATAGCCAATAAGTAGTGTAACTTTCAACAAGGGCCACATTTTCTTTTTGGGCTCCAAATTATAGTGGGCCCACATGTTTTGGTCCAGATTAGGCATTATCATGTGAAACTACTATACTCCTACACCTGACATGTTCCTAAACATTCTTCATGGTTATCACTTATCAAGCAATATTATTTAATGTATTAAGAAAAACTAAAAATGCAATAGTTTATAGTACGGCTTGACACCCTATATATATTTATAGAGATGACAATTCAATTCAAACCTAAGTCTTCTCCACCTAAATCTTCTCTATCTTTAGCATTAAATATTTTTCTATCATATAATATTTTCAAATTGATCTATATCTAGCTTTCTTCATCATGAAGACAACAAGTAACAGATTTGTGGGGATTGTTCAAGCTAAACAAAAACTCCAAAGAACACTTTCACAAAGAATTAGAATGGCTTCATCAGTTGGTGATGTACCAAAAGGCCACTTGGCAGTTTATGTTGGAAATGATCATAAGAGGTTTGTAATTCCAATATCATATTTGAGTCATCCTTTGTTCAAAGATTTATTGGATTGGGCTGAAGAAGAATTTGGATTCAATCACCCTATGGGTGGTCTCACAATTCCATGCACTGAAGATTACTTCATTAGTCTAACTTCTTCTCTTAATTATTAATTAGTTGTTCAAAAAAAGGATATGGGTAAACAAATTTGACCCATTGAACAAAAATATTGATTATTTTTATTTTTTATTTAATGCTACCAAAGTTAGATAGGAGGAACTAAATCTGGTCTATTCAATTAATGTTGTACCAGAGATTCACCTCAATCTAATTAATAACATCCCAATTCAGGTGATGTACTCATGAGTTGTTTTGGCAATTGAATTCGAGCAATTTTCTTGTCTTGAGATGTAAACTGAAAATTGCAATGTAACCCTAGCATTTACCATTCAAAGTATATAAAAAAAACTTGGCTTTTATCTTGAAATATTGAGTTCCTACTGATAATTGTTTTTAGGTTATATGCTTTAAAAAAATTGACTACAAGAAATTTAGTAAATAGTGGTGGTAAAATTTGTTATTATATCAAGGAGTAAACACTACCAAAAATCTTTCAAAAAAAATAAACACTACCAAAAATATAAATATTATTCACCAATCGTAAAAAGATACTAGCAGGAAAAGAAAAAAAAACTCTCAAAAAGTGTGTGTGGATATTACGGACATAAAAAAAAAAATTATACGGCGGCTTGAGACCAACACTAATTGTTGGGAGAGAGAATAAATTCAAATTACCGACGGTTTTTTTGGGTAATTTTTTTTAAATAAAATAAGTTAAAATGGAATATATTGAATCCCAAGCACTTGATTTATTTAGCACAAGGTGTGCTCCCAGGAAACCAGGAAAAGAAGTATCAAATTACAACTTAGATTGTCAAAAACAAAATGAAAGAAAATAAAACAAAAGAAATTACATCTCAAACAAGTTAAGGGATTAAGCCACCAAGAATGATAGTTTAAAGCAAAATTGATGTGATTCGCTTTCAGGCGCTAATAAAAATTAAGTTTTATTTTATCAAGAAGTTGTTAAAGCGATTCCTCTTTTTGATTAAACACTCTAGAGTTTTTTACTTGTCAAATAACTCAAATGCAACAAAACCAAATGAAATGGAAAGTTGACGGGCACTTTTAGGGAACCCGCCTAAAACTCCAAATTGGATTAGATGTTAATCCAAATGTGTTGGGTGCACCGATGAAAAACCCAGCCAACTAGAGATACCATGCCAAATTTTCCCAAAAAATCACAAAAGAGAAGTAGGTGATCTACATCCTATGCCAAGCCGCAACCACCCACACAAATGAAGCACACGCCTTTTAATTAGGTTGTCTGTTGTAGGAAGACGGTTGCAAAGTAGACGCCAAGCAAAAAGATTGACATTCAGAGGGACGTCATTATTCCAAATAATGAGTCTAATTCGATGTCGTGGCGTTGTCAAACGAGCCCATAAAGTTGTAGGCACAAGTGACATTATGTTTCTTCGAAGCATGTAAAAGTCAAAGCCACTTGTCGACTTGGGAGTATGCTCCTCCTCAAGGTCTCATGTTTGATTCTCTCTGGTGCCAATTTGGGTGGGCTAATTTAGCTTCTTCAAAACAAAACAAAAAAAAATCAGCTGTAAAACAATGTTATTTAATAAAACACAACACTCCATCAATTGCTTTTCCTCCCAGAAAAATAACCTCCGCTTCCAAGCCTTACCATCCTCTCTTCATCAAAGAAATAGACATCTCTGCTACTGGCACCATTTTATTATCAGCATGGTCAAATAGACGACTAAATTTATTCTTTAACAAACAAACGACTAAACATACGATTAAAAATTTAAAAAGAGACTACGATTAATTTTATGTTTAATTTCACTTTTGGTCCTTCGTTGCTATTACGCTCATCAAAATAGTCTCTTTATTTTAAAATCTGACTCTTTGGTCCTTATGGTATCACATTTATCTAAATTTAGTTTTAACTCAAATTTTTTACCCTAAAAATGATAGTTGTTGTCATAATCGTTGCATTGAAATATTAAGTTTTTGTCAAAATGTAATGTTATACATTGTTTTTTTAACAAATCAAAATAGGATATATTAAACATCACGAAAAGCCACCTCCTCAGCACAAGGTGTGCCAAGAAGAAGCAAAAAGTTCAAATACACAAAACAATTAACCAACGCTCATTAAAGAATAGGGCACTGATACAAAAGAAACAAAACAATACAATTAGCCAACACCCAAACAATCAAAGGGGCGTTGCCACTAACCATTAGACTCAAGAGAAACATTTGCACCATTATGCTTCAACCACCACAAAGACAAATATTTAACCTTATCAAGTAAATGAGGCATCGACTTCTCCTTATTATGATTAAAAACCATGTCATTTCGCTCTTGTCAGATAACCCACACACAGGTAAACCAAATTAAGTACAAAAAAGATTGCCTTGCTTTCGAACCCCTTGTCAATATACCAAAGAGAACCCCAATCAACCACACATAGGTATAGGTATATATTGTTATTAGTGAGTTTCATTTAAAAATTTTGTTGAGGTGATGAATAAGAGAGATATTGAGTATTTATCATCAATCCTAACATTACAAAATAAAAATTATAAGTAATTTTTTAGAACTCGCTTATGGCATCCCCATTGATGTTATCTAAGTGGGTTTAATAGAAATATGAACTTGTTCGTTACTTTTTTTTCTCTCCATTGAAGGTGGCAAAATGAATAGCATACAAAATTTTAAGTAATATATACTAAAACATCATTAATATAAGATGTCTTATTTTTGCATCATTGGAGTGAAATGTATATGAGTTGCATAAATATGATGTAATATTATACGAACTGCCTATTTATGGCGTACCAAACTCAAACCATTTTTCTTAAAAAATGATCATTAGAGATACTCTTAATGTGGTGAGAATCAAACTTGATGTTGTTAGTTAGACCAAATGTTCGTTAACATGAATGAATGTGGATCATAAACATAGGATCCCCTGCCTGCTAATATAACTCTGTTTTTATTGGATTGAGGTTGCTTACCTTATCCATTTCTCTACAAAATTGCAATGAACCCATTCATTAATTTGCCTTCGACCTATTAAGATTTCAGGTGTAGCTAGCGCCCACATTCTTGTTTTGTTTGTCGTCATCTTTTTCTTGTTCCATTCGTGGTTTTCAACTGATGAATGAGAAAAAACATTACATGTGTGCAATAATGTTGTTTGTGGCGTGCTAAATTAAGAGAAAGAGACTAGAATTTTGAACATAATAATAATTGTCACGTTGGTAGCTAGGTTGAATAGATAGAAATTGGTAATAACCATGAATAATTGACCAATTCATCTTCATTATTAACATTCATGATTTATCAAATCAAACAACTGACGTCAACAACGTGGCCACTTCAAGAACATGCATCGCAGAAAACAAAGTAGTTTTTTGTGTGAAAAAAAAAAACTATGGGCAATCTAGTTATTAAGTGAAGCGCCAAGTTGGACCTGTTACATGCATGATTCAAACAAATGTCTTACATTATTAATTATATAGTAAAATAAAAATACATGTGTATATACATGCAAGTAAGTATATATATAAAATCATGTATGATTCAGAATTTGATAGAAAGCTCTTCAAAAAAATCGATATACAACTACTAGCTAGCAAGTGTGTTTCAATATAAACATATATGGGTATGTGTATGCTTCTAGAGATGATTCTAAATGCAATGCAAATGTTACGACTACGGTCACAATACTACACAAAGCATCATTTTTCAAGACAAAATTCAAAAAGAGTTGGTCATCATGTTCCAAAAGGACATTTTGCTGTGTACGTGGGTGATAAGGATGATGAATATATGAGGCGGTTTGTGGTCCCAATATCGTACTTGAATGAGCCTATGTTTCAGGCCTTGTTGTGTTGTGCTGAGGAAGAGTTTGGTTTTGATCACCCAATGGGAAATATTGTTATTCCATGTTCTATTGATTATTTTGTTACTCTTACTTCTCGTTTCAATGTCTCATAAGTTTAGGCACATGATCTTAACATATTCTCTATTTGTATTTCATGTATATGATATGTGAGAAAAATAAGATCGTGTATATCTCACTCTTTGAAGTGAGTAATTATCATTATATGAGGATGTATATGTACATAACATATGTATCAATGGTTGATTTTTGTATTCATTCTTTTTCTTTTAAGGTAAATTACTGTTTAATTGCTTATAGATTAAGGATTTTGTTAATGAGTGTCTCCGAAACACTCTTTAAACATACTAAAATAAGCAATTATTCTTTAAAAAAATTAAATATTTTAATTTTCAATGTAATTAATACACATATTTTCATATATACTTACCACTTACGGTCTTTAATTAGTGCCCCTAGTATTTCCCTTAGATTAATTAAACTAATACTCCAAATGTCGTTGTATTCATAGCCATCCTTCTCTTCTCATTGTCATTAGTAAACGACGAGAAGCAGCATGGGGAAAGGTAAAATAATACACTTTTTATGAGATAGATAGATATAAGTGTGTAATATTGACTCTCTTTGAAAGAAAAAAAAAGTGTAATATTGGCATACTCTGCTTTTATAAATATTTTAGAAAAATAGGTTTCATCAATATCACATTTGTGTTTATCTCTCTCGTAAATGAAACTATTTTTTACAAAAGAAATGAAAAGAATCTCAACTCAAGAGAAAACGTTGCAGGCAAGAAAAATAAGAAACATAGGCAGCGACCTAATGAGCGAAGATGAAAAATAGGGTTTCAATAATAAATTTGTTATGTTTATACTATAAGTTTAGAATGTAGTTCCTAACACTGAGTTTGCCATTGTGATGTATAATTTTAGTAGGATTTTTCCTATATTACCTTTAAAGAATCGTGCATAACTTACATACTACCCAATAAAAATGAGTCTTTGCTAATGGGGTCAATGGTAATTTGTTAGTGTAACTTGAAAATATATTTATGTGGTTACTATTCACTGGTTGGGTAAATTAAATTACCCATTATTTTTCCATGGGTAACCTAAATATCACTTTGTAGTAGTTGTTTTGTCTTCTCTCAATGATGATTTGTTAATTATATCCACTTTTGAGAAAACGCTCTTTTTCCTATTCGGTTTCCCTAGGAGGTGATGGTTATTTGATGATTATTATTTGAAGACTTTGGTACTAGAGTGTGATTTATAACATGGTACTAGAGTGATATTGTCCTTATATTTCTGCTGATGAAATTGATATGAAGATCATTCTTGAGCTTATGATTACAAAGAAGTTTATTGCAGCATTTGAGGGAGGGTAATTGTTGCAAAGTGCCTCAAAATTGTGATTGTGTGAAAGTGCCAAAACGTGACACAATTTGGGTAACGTGTCACGATTTTGGCATGTTGTGAGCATATTTTCTGTGTGTCCAATCGTGACACTTTCGGCTTGCTGGGAAAGTTTTCAGGACAAGGTTGGTCGTACCTTGGATCGTACGCACCAACCGTGTCATGATTTGGCAAAACGTGGCACGATTTTGACAACCAAAGACTACTATATAAGTGTTTCTTTGCAGATTTTGAAGGTGAGAGAGAGAGAAACTTGGGAAATCAAATGAGGTAACTTTAGGGTTGATGGAGGGTCTTTGATTAGAGTTCTCTTGGGTTGGGAAACATTGTAAACACCTTGGGTGAGTGAAAATCATTGAGTGTCTTGTTCATTGGTGAGATTGGGAAAATGGGTAGAAATTAGGGTTGTTCATTGTGAGCTTGTTGAAGCTAATTTCTTATAACGCATTTGTATCTCTTTGTAAGAACTCCCCTAGATTAGGTCAAGTTGGACCGAACTGGGTCAACAATCTTAGGTGTGTGTTTCTCTCCTCTCTTTATCTTTTGCTTGTGGTTTTGTGTTTTTCACTTTGATTCCTAGATTAGACCTAGGTGTTGTTATTGTTGTTATTGCTTGTGTTCACTTTGATTGTGGTTACTACTTTCCTTTGCTCCACACATCATAGTTTGTATTGGTGTGAGTTTTAAGTCCGAATTAACAACAATTGGCGCCCACCGTGGGGCATAGGAGTGAATTGGTTTAGTGAGTACCATGGGTTCAAAGTGGGATATCGAGAAGTTCACCGGAAGTAATGATTTTGGGTTATGGAAGTTGAAGATGCAAGCGGTGTTGATACAACAAAAGTGTGAGAAAGCTTTGAAGGTTGAAGGTGCGTTGTCGGTCACCATGACACAAGCGGAGAAGACCGAGATGGTGGACAAGGCTAGGAGTGTCATTGTCTTGTGCCTCAGGGACAAAGTTTTGAGGGATGTCGCGAAGGACCTACCGCGGCGTCGATGTGGTCAAAGTTGGAGTCATTGTATATGACCAAATCTTTGGCTCATAGGCAATTCCTTAAACAACAACTCTACTCATTCAAGATGGTGGAGTCAAAGACCGTGATGGAGCAATTAACAGAGTTCAACAAAATCCTTGATGATTTGGAGAACATTGAGGTGTAACTTGAGGACGAAGACAAAGTTATACTCTTGTTGTATGCTCTACCGAGATCATTAGAATCCTTCAAGGATACCATGTTGTATGGCAAAGAAGGCACTATCACCTTGGAAGAAGTTCAAGCGGCTTTGAGAACCAAAGAGTTGACCAAGTCCAAGGACTTGAGAGCGGAAGAAAACAGTGAAGGCCTTAGTGTTTCAAGAGGAAATGGTGGAGGTAGAGGTAACCGAGGAATCTCAAAGAGCGGTAACAAGGAAAAGTATAAGTGTTTTAAGTGTCACAAGTTTGGCCACTTCAAGAGGGATTGTCCGGAGGACAATGAGAACTCCGCGCAAATTGTGTCCAAGGAGTATGAGGATGCGGGTGCTTTGGTGGTTAGTTGTTGGGAGTATGAAGAAGGTGAGGTTTCTCACCTTGGTATTGATGTCTTGTAGAGCGGTGATCGTCTAGAGAGACGTTAAACACTCAACATCAGCCTGGAGAGGCGGTGGGAAGAATTCTCATTGTCGGCCTGGAGAGGCGGTGGTAAGAATGATCGTGATCAACCTTTGAGGTGGAGTTTCAAGATGAAGGCATAGTGTGTGTGCGCATTTGGGAGTTGAGGTAGAGAAAGCTCAACTTGAGGTGGAGTTGGTGACACCGGGAATGGTACGACTATGGAGGCCTTCGGCGTTTATGCTCTAGTTATGAGCATGTGAATTCTTCATGAGGACGGAAGGCATTCCGGAGTTTGAAGAATGTATGGTGTGGCTTGTGAGATTACCTAAAAGACCAAGGGCGATTAGATGCAAGGTGATCTTCAAGGAAGCGGGAGATGTTCCGTGGTTGAAGAGGGTTTGGTGTAGACTTGTGGAGCTACTTAGTGTAGTTGGATGCAAGGAAAAGAAAAGGAGAATGGTGGTTGATGGTAAAAGTGGCATCATCATCAATTTAGAGTCAAGGTGGAGAAATGTTGCAAAGTGCCTTAAAATTGTGATTGTGTGAAAGTGCCAAAACGTGACACGATTTGGGTAACGTGTCACGATTTTGGCATGTCGTGAGCATGTTTTCTGTATGTCCAATCGTGATACGATTTTGGAAAAATGTGTCACGATTTTCGGCTTGCTGGGCAAGTTTTCAGGACAAGGTTGGTTGTACCTTGGGTCGTACGCACCAACCGTGTCACGATTTGGCAAAACGTGGCACGATTTTGACAGCTGAAGACTGCTATATAAGTGTTTCTTTGCAGATTTTGAAGGTGAGAGAGAGAGAGAGAGAGAGAGAGAGAGAAACTTGGGAAATCAAAGGAGGTAAATTTAGGGTTGAGGGTCTTTGATTAGAGTTCTCTTGGGTTGGGAAACATTGTAAACACCCTGGGTGAGTGAAAATCATTGAGTGTCTTGTTCATTAGTGAGATTGGGAAAATCGGTAGAAATTAGGGTTGTTCATTGTGAGCTTGTTGAAGCTAATTTCTTGTAACTCATTTGTATCTCTTTGTAAGAACTCGTTGATAGTGGATTGGAGAGATCAATCTCTCCCCCAGATTAGGTCAAGTTGGACCGAACTGGTTCAACAATCTTTGGTGTGTGTTTCTCTTCTCTCTTTATCTTTTGTTTGTGGTTTTGTGCTTTTCACTTTGATTCCTACATTAGATCTAGGTGTTGTTATTGTTGTTATTGCTTGTGTTCACTTTGATTGTGGTTACTACTTTCATTTGCTCCACACATCATTGTTTGTATTGGTGTGAGTTTTAAGTCCGAATTCACAACAGTAATTAAAATATTGACATAGTTTACAAAATTTTGGTTGCATTCTTCCATATATGCTTCCAATTTGAGTTTGGAGAAACATCATCTTTGTTATTTGTTTCTTACCAACATAGAAAAGAGTTCTACCGTAATTCCAATAACAATTCAAACTTAATCTGATGTACCTTATGGGAAATGATCTTCTAAATTGACACCATACAACTTGTGTTTAAAGAAAATTACCTTCAAACCTGAGATCAACTCAAAACTCCTTAGAATAACTTTTAGACTCCACAGATTCTCTCCCACATGTCTTCCCCCAATAATTTTGTATAATTTTGTTTTAATAGAAAAACTATTTTTATTAATCAAAGGCGAGAACCCAAATCAAGAGCTAAAAGGGGTATAACAATTTCAGGAGGGGGTGTATGGCCCAATTATACATTTCAAGCTTAGACAACCCATCCGCTACATAGTTTCCTGTTCGGTGAACAAAATAAAATTCAACTCTTTCCCTTCCCACCCTATGAAGTTCTCACGCGCCCTATCTGAACTGCATAAAAAACCTATAAAACCTCCAAAAACACGTTGCAATATTTCGGATTTTAAATTCGAATAGAGCGCGCGAGAAACTTATAAGGTGAGAAAAGAAATGGTCATAAAATTCGATCCTAGGAATTCTTGAAGCCGTGACCTTGCAACGACGGACAATGTCATTTAATGGTAAGGAGGAGAACTGCTAAACTCTCAAAGGGAGGAAAGATTCTCTTCCGTTAATAATATTGTCATTTATGTGCATATCACATATGATGTAATATTGTTGATCATAAGCCACATTGTATCTTCCAAAAGTCCCATTCTGAATAGTATATTTTACTAGTCTTGCAATCCCTTTGCTACAATTAAGAACAAAAAAAGAGTTCAATGATCATCTAATATTGGGAAATCAATAACAGAAAATGTTCAAACAACTTAACGCACAGACACATTACTTATACGATGTGCAACATCTATTTTTTCATCCAATGCAAGACTCTTACACACTCTTAACATACCAACATCTCATTGAACTCTGTATTGGTTAGTCCTAATAAATAATGCACTGCTAAAATGACAGTATGACAGCTAAAGAGAATTTCTTAAATTGTTGTTGATACATTATCGGCACATTACTATTAGTCGTTGGTCTGCTGGAAGCTTAAATCCAATGGTTGCATGTTATTATGTCTTCTGAAGTTAAAATCAATGGCTGTATTTATACAATGTACAACATCCACTTTTTCATCTAATGCAAGACTCTTACTCACACTTGACATACCAACATCTCGTTGAACTCTATATTGGTTAATGCTAATAAATAATGCACTGATAAAATGACAGTATATTGGTTAGTGCTATGATCTTGAAAACACTTTCATTTTCTCCAATGATGATTTGATTCACTTTGATATAGAAAGGATGTAAAAAACTATGCAAGAGTTTTACACATTAGGCTTTACATTGTGAGCTATAATTGATTAATGAGAGTGTAAAATTGTATACACTGACAGTGCACAGTCATTAACCTATTTATTTATCATTTTATTTTAGTTGATGAAATCGGTTATAACTATAATAATTAGTTACTCTAATACTACACATTAAATACTTACTCTAATACATTGAGTATAGCCAACAACCAATGCAGCTATATTAATTATCTGATACATGTACAAGTTCAAAACCATTAGCAGGACCGGCTATAGAACACAAAACCATGAGCCATTATGAACCGCATTTTATATTTTTGCAAGAAAAACCCCATGAAATTCGCATACCAGAACTTTGCAATCCCTGCCTCCCTAAGTAAGTACCAAGAGTTGTTTAAACATACAAGAACTCTTGCATGGATACTTCAGGTAGGGTAATATGTTTGTTTTATTTATAGAATGTGGGACTTGTATTATCTATAATGACATTTTATCTTTGGAAAAAACCTCTAGACAATCCCATGTGATCATGTACATGCTCTTGTCCTAATTAGCACTATACCATAGTGGCATAGTCTAACCATCCTTCACCAATCTTTCAAGTAGCCAATGGTTTCTCA
>Ga0228710_1006827_pt1 | contig 17115 bp, 9 predicted proteins | sample MedpolnodulmetaG_FD_177995 | JGI IMG/M metagenome (GOLD analysis project Ga0228710, IMG submission 177995) | Root nodule microbial communities from Medicago polymorpha collected in Santa Monica, California, United States - pink nodules | ecosystem: Host-associated > Plants > Roots > Nodule... | reverse complement strand
AGGGGGGGTGGGTGTGAGGCTAATAGGAAAATAGCTTGGATTAAGTGGGACTCGATTTGCTTACCAAAGGAGGATGGGAGCCTTTAATATTTCTCTGTTGGGTAAGTGGTGTTGGAGATTGACAACGGAGAAGGGGGTTTGTGGTACCACGTGCTGAAAGCCCGCTACGGTGAGGTTGGGGTCCGGATTAGGGAGGGAGGGAGAAACTCATCGGTGTGGTGGAGGATGTTGTGTCGTATTCGTGAAGGGGTGGGTGAGGGAATTGGTTTGAAGAAAACATTAGGCGTGTCGTTAGGGATGGTAGAGATACTTTGTTTTGGTATGACAGGTGGGTTGGAGACATGCCATTGAGGTTGAAGTTTCCCCGCCTTTTTGATTTGGCGGTGGAAAAGGAGTGCTCGGTGGGAGAGATGGAGGGTCGCGGTTGGGGAATCGACAGAGGGGCCTGGGTGTGGAGACGTCGTTTGTTTGCGTGGGAAGAGGAGTCTGTGAGGGAGTGTTGTTTGTTATTACATAATATTGTTTTGTAGGACTTTGTTCATGATAGGTGGCGGTGGGCTCTCGACCCTATTTATGGTTACACAGTTCGGGGAGCATACCGTTTTTTCACTACTATAGACGATATAGTGGACAGGTCTCTTGTTGATGTCATTTGACACAGACATGTCCCCTCGAAGGTGTCTTTGTTGGTGTGGCGTCTTCTTCGTAATCGCTTGCCAACTAGAGACAACTTGATGCGTCGCGGTGTTCTCCCTTCCTCATCTATGTCATGTATTGTTGGTTGTGACTGTTCTGAATCGGCAACTCATTTATTTCTTCATTGTACGCTGTCAGTAAATCTTTGGGCGCTTGTTTTGAATTGGTTAGGCATTTCCTTTGTGCACGATGGTGAGCTTCGACATCATTTCCTTCAGTTCACTAAAATGGCGGGTATGCCGCTCTCTACACATGTATTTCTCAGGATTATTTGGTTTGCTACTATTTGGGTGATTTAGAGGGAAAGGAACAGCCAGATATTCAAAAATACGGCTTCCTCTCCTTTTACGCTCACTGAACAAGTTAAACTCCATCCATTCCTTTGGCTAAAATCCAATCAGGTGACTTTTGTTTATTCTTTTTACTAGTGGTGGAGACATCCCACTCTTTGTATGGGTGCTCTTTTGTAACTGTTGGTTTGGATGATGCTCTGTTTTGACACCTTAACTTTGTAAATATTTGTCGGTGTTTCTTCGTTGCACACCTTGTGCGGGGGGAAACATCGTTGGTTTAGTAATATATATCATTTTGATTTGTTCAAAAAAAAGAGACACTCGTTAATAAGACCCTTAAAAAATACTATAAAATACAGTAGTTAGTTTATTAGTTATTTTTACTATTAATTTTATTAAGCACCGTAAATTCAAGTGTTTTCCTATTCTTTTGTAAAAAAAAATAAAATGTTTTCCTATTCTATGCAATATTTGGATCTCACCTGCCAAACTCCCTGCTGCCATCCTGCTGCCTTACATCAGCCGTTGGATCCACTTGTTATTGTTCAGATTCGGCTAAAGTGCTATCAAATATCAATAGCTCGTTGAAAAAGAAAAAACACTACATTCAATGGTGTATGGTGTAAAGTAATTATTTTCGCTCATGCTACTATTTTAATTTGGCTTTGTATAGTACACCTTTACGTATTAATTTTTTTTTATCAAACCAGGTTTTAATTTATTTTATAATTTGGCGCTAATATTCTTTTTGTAGTGTTTGATAAAATTAGAGGTTGGATTAGCATATAAATATTATAAATATGAAACGACATAAGAAAAATATGTATTAGTTAATATTTTTTCAATTAAGATTGTAGGGGTAAAATTGAGATAAAAGTGAATAGCTATAAGTTTTAACTTGCAAACTTTAAACTATAACCTACTTGAATTAACTTATAAAAAAACACTATTTCACAAAGTCAATTATTTTATCTTCATTTAATCAAACAATTCAGTTGAGCTATAGTGGTTAATAAACTCACCAAACACAAATTATTCAGGAGAACATGACTTAGATTCCTGATTACAACAATTTTTTGTCAAATTTTACTTACCTCTTTGCAAAACTCAAGATTATCAGAACACATTTTTCCTATGAACTAAAGCGTTAAACAAATATGATTCTTGCTCGATAGTAAATTATTTGCTAGTACATTTAATGTGTATGTTTTGTATGTTAATATCACTATAATGTCCTTTGTTTGTATGTGTGTTAAATTTAATCTTTCTTATTTTAAGGTAAGTTAGTAGTACTAATTAGGGGTATGTTTAAAGGAAAAAATAAATGCATATGTAAAAAAATGTCTATATTTAGAGACAAATTTTTAATCAAATGGATGCTTATATATAAAGACGGAGAGGGTATATATATATTTTTTATTATTTGATGTACTATGGGAACATGTATTTTACTTGGTCTTTTTTTTAGGGATATTTTTAATTAGTCTTAACATTGTGAATATTTTATCAACAAAAAAACTTTGAATATGGGGTATGTTATTAATATGTGCAGGAGTATGTATATTGAAAACAATAAATATGTATTCTTTCAAAAAAAAAAAAAAGTGTGGACTTGAAAACAGATTTTAATGAGCTTTTAACATTTTAAGCAGAGTGGATCTAACGATTGGTGTAAGGCAGCACGATGGCAGCAGAGAGTTTGGCTGCCGAGGATCCAAATCCTAAAAATAATACTAATTTTTTATTGAAAATAGTAATTATTTACGATCTTAAAAAAAAAAGAAACACACACACAACAAGTTGAAAGATAAACTTATTATATTTGACTTTTCATTCGATGCAAATTTGGATGTAATAGAAAAAATCTTAAATTTAATTGAGTGTTCTATGTTCATCTTCATTCTTCTATAAACTATCAACTATCTATTTCTTTTAAAATAAATAAATACAACATACTGTGCATTTTGTTGTCGACAATAAACTCATATTATATTGATTTGCGGGTTCATTATCTTAAGAAAAAAATACGTTAGAGGCATTGAGGTGGCATTTAACATGGGAAAGGGGAATCCTTTTCCACCATGGAAAAGTTTTTTTAAACTATCAAATTGAAAGGGAACATTGATTTTACTATAGACTTTCTACACTGTATCTTTCTTCTCTCACTGTCTTCAACCTCTAATGAGACACCAATAGACCCACCACCACCATCTAAGTCCAAGAGCCACCTCTAAACAATTGATTTCAGCTTAAATCTATCATGCTCATCATCTTCTCAATCCCCCACAAAAAAAAAAAAACAATTTCATTATCTTCTCAAATCCAAAAGTTACAGAGCATATATCTTAGCTATTGTCCCAGAATCAAATGAGCTTTAACCCATTTTCTAAATCCAGTTTTCTTTAACCCATTTTCCTGATTCCAACAAGCTTCGACCTTATTTTATGGAAGCTTCAGCAATCTTTTGCTATTTACGTGTTGGATTTTTAGATAAATTTGGTACTGAAAAATGAGTTTTTGTCGAGAATTTGGGTTTAAGGAATCTTCAACATTTAATTAAAAATATATTTCAGATTGAAAAAAAAGGGTCAAATCAATGGAGTAAAAAAAAGTGAATTTTTAAGGTTAAAACATTTATTTTTGTCCATTTTTCCATTTTTGGTTCGGCTGTCAGTGCTGCTTGTGTATTGGGGTACTGCAGGCCCGTTTTTTGGCCTTCTGTTTGTTATTTCTTTCATTCTGTGCGGTACTGGTAGTGTGAATTTGGTGGCTTGTACCTTTTTTTCTCTCCTGTATTGGATGTGCACTCTCTGTGTTGTATCTGTTTGCTGCCTATGCACTTCTTGTGCTTGGCCTATTAATGATTATGCTATTTCAAATAAAAATTATTGTTTGTCTCCTATGGCTGAGTATGGTTGTGCATCATTGAGAGGTTGATGACAGTGAGAAAAAATATATAGTATAGATAGTCTATAGTAAAATCAATGTTCCCTTTTAAACTGATGGTTTAAAAAAACTTTTCCATGATGGGAAAAGATCCCTTTTCCCATGTTAAATGCCACCGGTCATTGATGGTAGTCTGTTTGTTATCTATTCGTATCTAATATACCTTTTTAAAAAAAGGTAAACTCAGCACATCTAAAATTAACACTAAAGAGAATTGAATTTGAGACCTTGATTATGAGCACACTTCAGAGCTCAAATCAACATCATATGTGATCTTCTATCTCTTATATATTATTGTCAAATCAAACAATAATGTGTCCATCTTTCCGCTTCTATTGACAGGGAACGATAAAACCGTAAAAAACAATTAAGTGATTGATAAAATTGGATAAAAAAACGTTACATCTAAACACAATATATTTTTATATAAGGTCAAAAAAAGTTTTTTTTTGTAATGTTCGATATTGTTATTATTGTTGTAGATTGTCCCTTCTATTGTTGTGAATTATCCATATTTTATGGGATTTAACTAATTTTTTTATCAATAATTTAAATAAAATGATAAAAATAATAAAATAGTTTCAACATAGGGTAAAGCCGAAAGAAAAAGTTCAACTCAAAAATGTGTACATCATTCGATCACAAATATAAGCAAAAACTCATGTTTTAGATTCATTCAATAAATTATGTATTTAGTCTTTATTGTAGATAACATACATTATCTATTCAATGAATCTACAATATAGATTTTTGCTTATATTTGTGATCGGAGGGTGTATTTTTTATATATTGTTATAGATCTCATCTATTATCTTGTTTTGCTGAGTTTCTTCCTATTTTTAAGAGAATTAATTACATGTTTTATTAAACTAACTTGTTATTATACCCCTTCCGTATCTATATGGAAGCATTCATTTGATTTTATTTTTGTCCCTAAATCTAAACCTCTTTTTAAATTACTAGATGCATTTATTATTGTCCTCGTAAGCTTAACTCAATTGACATAGACAATGCATAATATATGCAAGGTTTGAGGTTCAAACTTCAGCCATCACAAAAAAGAATGCATTTATTATTTTTTCCTAAACAGACCCATAATTAATACTACTAACTTGTCTTGAAATATGAAAAGTTAAATTTAATACACATACAAACAAAAGACAATTTGGTAATATTAACACACAAAATAGACAAATTAACACACAAAATAGACAAATTAAATGAACTAACAACTTTTTTTAAGATGTGAAAAAATGCAAAAGGTGTTTAGATATAGGGACAAAAGGAGTAATAATATTGATAAACAAAGAGTAAAATTGACCAATAAAAATCCAAACAAAAATGATGTATTTCCTTTATATATTGAAATAGATATATGCACATACACTAGAATATTTTTTTTCTTTCAATTAGTCTGGTGGTTAGAATTCACATTTATGACGGATAAGTGGTGTATTTGTGGTTCGAACTTTGACCCTATATACTACAGTGCATTATCCCTACCTACTGAGATATGCACACATAAACATACACTGGAATATTCTAATGTTTGATACTTCCTACGTCTTTAAATAATAATTGTTTAAGGTTTATATACGGTTATTAAGTAAATGATTAATAGTGTTGATTTTGATGGTAAAATTAGTATCATTTACTAAAACACTCTTATTAATTAAAGTTAGTGGAGTAGTTAAGCTGGATTAAATTCAATAAATAAGGGTATAATAATGGAAAAACATAATAAATGATGCATTGATATTCTAAAATGACAATTATTTTGAGAAAAAAATAGGTAAACAAACAATTACTGTAATAAAAAAAAATTAATGTTGTCGGTTCATGGGACAAGGCATTGAATGTTATCTCATTTATTTTATTGGAAATGTGTATATTTAATTCAAATATACTATAAACATATAGTAAAAAGAAAATGTATAATTTATTTATGCTCTTTGCTTTAAAATTAAATTATTATTGTTTTTTTTAGGGAAAATCAATAAATTATTGCAAATTAGTTTTTTTTTAAGGAATCATAGTTTTTATTTATAGTCCCATAATAACCGAGTCATTTGCAAAAAATTAACCGAGCCATTTCACTTTTTAATACAATTTTAATTACTTATTTTCCTTTATAACTCTAATTAATACTAATTTCATCATTCTCAATTCAATATATTCCACTTTACATATATGACACTAAAGAATGCACCAATACTTAACAAGTGCACTTAAAACTATTTTTCTCTCTCCTTCATTTATACATTTTTCTTAATACGTGTGAAATGAACTTTTGGCTCGGTTAATCTGGGACGGAGGAAGTAACTTTTAGCAACAAGAAAAATGTCTTCTACGTCTGCGGCTTATAGACTTACAATTTTATTGGTCAGAAGGATTGAAATTCAAACTTGGGTCTTGTTATCTTGTACCTCAACGGTACAAGTTAAGAAATCCAAAATTATAATTTTTTTCATAGAAAATAACAAAATTTCAACTCTAACAAGTTGAATAAAGTTGAATGCACAACTTTTAAGACAATTATTTCTATTTTAAATTTCTTAGCATATGCCCTTGGAGCACATGTTAACATTTGCCTTCAAACTTTGACGAAGGAGAAATATTAACATTTGTCTAAAGCTTTTGTTATTTTCATTTTCCTTAAAAAATACTTTTAAACTTAAAGCCATTTTATAAAATATTTTCTTCAAAGTCATAATTTTTATCATAATATATTTAATATTATTATAAGGCATATACAAAAAAATTGCAAAAATACATAAAATTTATTCATAAATTATTTCTGATGCTATAACCTTATTTATACGGAGAACAAAAAGAATCCAAAACTCTTATGAAAAAATCCAAAACTCCTTTCCAACAGAAAAGTGTCCATTAACTAATTTAAAGAGGGTCAACCAAGTTTAAAAGCAGGAGGTAAAAAAAAAGTAAATTGTGCAGGATTGGAAGACTGGTACTGTACTTGTGGTGCAGACTAATAAAAAGCCTACAAAAGGCATATTAAAGTTGCTTTTGATCAAATTTGTTCATTTAAAAGAAAGTTCTTTTTATTTTTAGAGCTTCTCCCAAAATTCCATAAAAGAAGTTCCTTTTATTTTTAGAGCTTCTCCCAAAACTTGTTCAGCCTCCTAACTTTTTCTTAAAGGAGAATAAAAGTTTAAACTTACCGTGGAGTGGAAGTACTATTAACTAATGAAAATAAAACTTTATGATAGAACAATGCTTTTAATACTATTTTCGTTCGTAGTTGTAAACTTCGTCAATTTGCTCAAAAAAACTTTAACAATACGATCAAGTGAAACTGCTTTGCCGTGACAGTCGGAAATCTAATTTGTGGTATTGTTAGCAACTTAGCATATTTGGAGGGACCCCTGGTACCTTGACTGTTCTAATTTGCAGAAATACGAGGCTTGACCTGGGTTTTCCACGTTACGTTTTGTGTAAACCAAGTCAATTCATCTTCTTTTATTTTTAAGTTGAGTAAAAGTTTAATTTATTATTCTGTTTAACAAGCCACATATTTGAGGTTATAATTTATATCTTATAAGTTCATTTGATTAAATAAACTCGTTTAATATCCGTCATTTTATCACGAGCTTATAACTTATTTTGCGTAACTTATAGCTTATAACATATCAATTTTTTTATCCGAATTTTACTCTTATAGCCTTAATTGAAATTTTTTTAAATATATCCCTTTTTACGTCATTTCATACTTTTTTTAAACAAAACATGTCATTTCATATTTATAAGCTAGTCCAACCGTTAAAAAAATGGGAAACAATCATTTAGGTCTTTGACTTTGCGGACTTTACACTTCACTATCACAATGATTCATGACTCGGGATAAAATGCAAAATAGTCCATAGATGTGTACTTATGTTAGCCAGTTTAATCCTTAACGTTAAAATTCGCAGCTAAAAGTTGAGTTTACAAATGTTTTGGTTGACAAGAATGTATGACGTGGATTTAGGGTCCAAAGTGACAATTAGTAGTTCGAAATTTTGGTCCCTGATTTTACACCTCGATGTCACAATGATCGTGACTCGTGATAAAATATAAAATATTCATTTGATGTGTACCTCCTTGACATTAAAATTGGTCGTTAAAAGGTGATATGACAATTGTTTTGGTTGACAATGAAGTATGACGTGGGTCTAGAGATCAAGGGACAATAATTGGTTCAAAATTATCAAATTAAGTCCTAAAATCCTAAACGAATATACAATCATTCTCCTTATCCAATCTTTGATTAAATACCAAACGAAACACATGATGATGATGACGGGTGGTAGTAAAAACTCGTCTCAATGAAGTGTTTCTCATTAGTGAAGAACTTTGTTATATGGTTGTGGTAGAATTGATGTTAGGCGTGTTGCACAAACTAGGGGTATTTACGGTGCAATTTGGTTCGGTTTTGAGTTTAAAAGTCATCCGAACCGAAAGATAAATAAGTATGCGGTTTGGTTTGATTCGGTTGACTTTTAAAATAAAAGCCGAACCAAACCAAATCAAACCAATGCGGTTCGGATTGGATCGGTTGGTGCGGTTTTTTTAGACAATAACATTTTTTGTTTTCAACATTAAAATCAAATTAAAAAGCTAAAACACAACATATTTTCAGCAATGTTTTAAATTTCATCCTTCATTACAATTTAATTTTCATCTAACAATGTCCCAACTACGTAGACCAAATTTAAACGCGGACAAAAAGTAATCTTATCTTGTAAGAAATATAAAATACTAATTTTTTTTATCATTCTCTAAGAGTTCAAGTAGTACATAAATACATTTTTGAAAGAAAAAGCAAAGAAGAAACTTAGCAAGAGAAAAAATATGTCATTTTATTTAAGTTTTCATTGAGTTTCTATGAGTATTGGTTCAAATGATATATATTTATGTTTTTCTTATACTGCGGTTTGGTTTGGTTTGGTTCGGTTGGTAAAATCAAAACCACAAACCGAACCAAACCATGCGGTTGAGTAAAAAATTGATCCGAGTACATCCGAACCAAATGCGGTTTTTTGTGGTTTCGGTTAAGATTGATTCGGCGGTTTCTTTATTAGATTGGTTCGGTTTTGAACATTCCTAGCACAAACTCATGCTAACAGGGGAAAATACTTCTCCGCATATGCACTTATGAAGGTACAATTAGGTCTCTTTAATATGGCTTTATACGTTTGGGTATTGTGGATACTTAATGTTTGTTGCGAAATTGAATCAATTTTCGTTTGGGTAGTTTTATGTATGCCTCATTTTTCCGCTACGAGCTTATTTTTAATTGAATCAATCTTTACTTGATTATAGGATGATCCAAGATGTTGTGGATACTTTTGAGAGGGATGAATTGAGATTTTAGGATTTAAGGATTTACAGATTTAAATATGATAATTTTGAATTGCTTACTGTCACTTTGGTCCCTAGATACAACATACATCCTTGTCAGCCAAAACAAAAGCAATATATATATATAGGGTCATGCTAACCGGTGCCTTCGGGACACTGGTTAAATATAAAAAAAAGAAATTTATTCCCATAAAAGGAAACTTTGTTGATTTATTTATGGATTAATTACACAATTTTCAATGCAATAATTACTATATAATTTCCCTTTTTAGTATCCTTAACCAGTGCCCTGCGGGCACCCGCCAACATTTCCCATATATATATAATACAACAAATATTATATTACTGCTTTTTTATAATAAAATATTGTACATCTGCTACTATTATAATATATTAAAATGAATCTAGAGTTAAAAAAACGTAACAGTGAAGAAAATTTTAAAAGGATACCAAATAAAAAAAATATATATAGTACAATAAAATAAGAAAAAAAAAATATATAGTAGAATAACGTAATAATAATATAATGAGAAGAATATAACTTTGTACTAAAAGAAAAGAATATAACTGTGGAAAACTATTGGAGAGGCAAATAAACAATTTTTTTTAAAACATTACCTCCAATCCCCAACCAAACACACCGCAAGGGAAAGTTTAGGACTAGAATTATATTTTGGAACAAAGCCAATAAATCCAACAACTTATCCGTGAAGTAGAAACCTTGCCAATAATAATGTATTCAATCAATTTCATACTACTTTTTTTTTCTTTCATACCTGCTACTATGAAATTAGGACAATGTCGAGTACAATGTTTCGAAAGAGCAAAGAAAAGGCAGAATTAACCAAAAAGACTATACGATATATCTTTAATAGGTTATAACTTATCTTTATATCCAATTAACCCTTTTTGTCTATGTGCTTCCAACATCTTACATCGACATGTGAAATAAGCTTCACAATGATCAAGACATTTCAGTCAATATCTCATACATAAGCTACAGCAGCCTTTCAAGAGCCAAGTTTTCATCACCACCAACAGCTTCCAGAATGCTCCTTACTTGAGCTTCAGGAAATCCCATCTCAACCAGTTTCTGTACCTGAAAAATAATAATTAGAGTTTGTGTTATGAACCTACATCAAACAAACGTCATCATAATTGTACATTAGCAATGGAAATAAAATAAGGGTCTTGTTAACGAGTGCCCCAGACACTCTCTAAGCATTCCTAATAAAGAAATTATTCTTTAAAATAATTAAAGACTTCAATTTCCAATGCAATAAATGCACAAACTTTTATTAAATCTTACCATTTTTGGTGCTTAAAGAGTGCCCCGGGGCACTCGTTAACATTTCCCATAAAAATAATTACTGACGTAGCTTAAATTTCACAATTTTATGCAAACCAAATAATAAGTACAACATCAATGCTCTGAAACTGGATATGCATGCCACAATGCAAGATTCATATTCAAAAACAATTATGGTATAAAGTTATATGATACAAAATCAACAGTGATGAACGAAACTTGCACGTTTATTGCTTTCTTATAAAATTGTCATAAAAGCACATTGTAATACAATATTATTAACTGGATCATTATCAAATTTTCTTTAGTGAAATGTTCAACAACAAAAACACATTAGAAAGGCAATGAATGTATATACCATTTGGTCATTAATATGTCAAATTTCACAAATATATTCTCTTTTGTTTTCACCAACTCATTTTTTTTCTTCCATCAACTACAGTTAAAAAGGTGTAACGTAATAGTTGACATAGCACACAAGTGCCACATGTTGCCTGCCTTACAAAAGAATGGATTTGTAAAGAAGTTGGCATATTTGGAGATTAATTCGTATAGACAGACTTTCAAAGACCTAAGTAATATACAACTTACTATTTTTAGGGATCAAAATATTCATTGACTCTAAAACAAGACGTTTGTGCAAAACAAACCAGCGTAAAATAATAAAAACTGAGCACTGTGAAATATTAAAAAGAGGTAACCAATTAAAATATGCTTAATGATGTGCAACCACATTCAGAAACTTAAGTGCAACAAGTTTATTACCTTATCTTCAACCCCACGAGATGATGTCTTGGCAAAACTTTCTGTCCAGTAGCGAGCAGTATTGACAAATGTCTGATAATCTTTCAGATACTGCATTGCCCATAAATACACACTGGTTTAAATAGAATGACCTAATCGATAAAAATATGTACTACCAATAGAAGTTCATCTAGCAGAAACTTGGACAAGCATGAAATTCTTAGGTGTACTGTCTTTGTTAGTTCAACACACAAAACATATGAGAAGAAGCATTTCATAAGAATGAATCAGACCTGCTGTGCCACAACAGCATCTTGAGGATCATCAGGCTGAGGAGCAGAAAGAAGTGCTTGCACGGAAAGTAGTGCAGTCTTCAGAGTAAGTGCCGGGCTCCACTGATCTTTCAAGATGTCCAGGCAAATAGCACCATTTTGGCTGCTGATATTTGGGTGCCTACAATCGTTAAATGCATCACAAATTTAATTGACCGAATAGATATTTGTTGAACAGTCACGTATTTAAATGCCATATTTGCTATGCATAATTGCTCATACTATAAAGGCTAGAATAGAAAATAGACTCAATAATCATACGTTTCTTAACAAGCTTGAACACCAAATGATGAGGCAAATGAAACAAGCACAAGAAACATAATCGGCGAATTTGGTAGTCAACGAGAGATGGTGAAAGGGAAGATCAAGAAAAGATGACATACAAAACTCAGTATCAATATTTTGAGACCAAAAACAACGACGACAACAACAACAAAAAACACTTTATGAAAAAGATGGGCCTATCATGTTACTCTAATAGGTTTAGAACTTGCACTCATATTCAGTAATTAAACATCTAGCATAAAATGTCACTACAATTGTCTATATCATCTACAAATAAAGGGTGACATAATTGGTCTTAGATGAGCTTATCATTCAAATCAAACCCAAACTATAAATTCTGGGATTACACTATAAATTTCCACAAAAGTAACAGCATGTCAAGCAACAAATTGCAATGAGTTTTAAACACTAAAAAATTATAAGGGTGAGTTTGGTTTGTTTATATAGCTATATGTTCAGCAGATACGCTACCGCTGTTAATTACAACAATAACAAAAAAAAAAAACATTTTTCATCTCATTTCATGTTTTCAACAAGAGAACTGTTATATATCACGACAAGCTGTCTCACAAAAGGTTCACAGTTTCTCGGCAACCAATCAACATCTCTTTTGGTTGGAAAACACGTTTGGGGAAGCACTACTATTTAGCATTAATATTTTGCCATGTTTCAATTATGCCTTCGTGATTCATTCCACGATCACATTTGTCGTTATAAATATCATTTCCCTTTCAACGTGTGGCGTTTTTTGTTGTTATTGGTAAAAACATTTCAACTAAAAAGGAAAACAAAGAATAAAACATAGTAGACATCAATGAAAAACAAAGATAAATATTACAATAGATCAACATAATTACAGAGATTTCAATAGGGGTTGTGGCGGCTGATTTGAGCTAGCCGCCAGTTCACTGAATTGCATAGATAACACTGCCCATCACATACTCCATTGTCACACTTATATAAAAACTTAACCACTATGAGCCTGTTTGAATTGGCTTATTTGAGCTTACTTACTGACATAAGTTTAGTGAGACTAGTTGAGAGAACTTATGAAAACAACTTACGACATTGTTCATAAGCTGTTTTCACCTTATTTTTACCAATTCTCCAAGAGAGCTTATGAAAATAGCTTATAGCTTATAAGAAAACAATTTAACTTTTAAATTTTATCTTTTGATATAGAAATAACTTATAAATAAACACTTAACATGATATGCGACAAAAGAGAGAGTAAGAGACATTTTCATACCAAACTTTAGTTGAAAACCTCATCTTTGGAGGTTCAAAGGGGTATCCATCTGAAACAAAAGTAACGTGCAAGAATCTCAGTAATAATTAATTAAAGTAATGAATGAATGAATCGTATTAGAAGCAATAATTAACGATCCAGGTGAAGAAATGAAAAACCCTAGCTAACCCTGATTAAAAAAAAAAAACAATAATTGGGGATATTTGAATACCGGGTAATGTGATATCAATCTGAAAAACACCACCATCATATGGAGTTCCGGTGGGACCAGGAATGGTTCCGATCAAGTTAACAAGGTTATCGCTTTTAAGGGCAACACGAATACCGGATCCCTCAGCGTCTTTGCGGCAATCGACAAGCTCCTTCTGTACGCGAGCAAAGTCCACCATCTTCGATTCAATCTGACTCACCTTTGTGTGGTTGCGGTACAGAAGAAGCTAAGAATAAAAGCCCGTTTCGTTGCTACTTTTCACTTTTTAGTAGTAGTGAGTGCTTCATGTATTTTTTCTTTTTTATGACTAATTTAGGTAAAACAACAAAATAAGTTTAAGAAAATTGTTGAATGGAATTTCCTCAAAATAGATAAAAAGTTAGTATTATGAAATTAAAATCATGGCTAATGACACCTCGTCTTTTTTTTTTCTTCCTATGTTTGGACACACCTTTTTTTGTTAGATTCTTGCAGTCTATTTTTTTATGAAAAGGAAAACAAAATAAATGTTCAATTACTTTAGCAACATCCACACACAGCTCTAGAGAAATTTGATGAGCAAGAGAGTTGCACAACGTTAGAAGACGATCCACATTGACTTCATGTTTAGCAAGCTAACGAGCGCATGTTAGTTTCTTTCAATGGGTGACTAAAGAAAATATTTGGGTGACATTCACTTCCATGACACATGTATTTTGATGAGAGAGAATGTTCTATGAAATGATCAATTATGACTTATGTGAGAGATAGACACAATGTTACACACTTTTCAATTTTTTTTTACTATATTTGATTCCTTAACAAGGGCTCCTACGACGCTAGTTACTGCTTCATTCCATTTTAACTGAGTCTTTTGTTCATTTCACATATATTAAGAAAAAGTGTATAAGTGAAAGAGATACAAAAATAATTTTGAGTATCTTATTAAATATTGGTTCATTTCTTCTTATCATAAATGTAAAGTAAAATATATTGAATTGAGAGTAATGAAAATATTATTAATTAGAGTTATAATTGAAAAAAATATTTATTATTGTATTTTTGCAAATGACTCGGTTATTATGGAACTGAGGGAACAACAATTTCCTACCAACAATTCAAATTAAGTCATGAATGACATCGATCTTCTTTGCCTTAAATCTGTCCAAAAAAAAAGAAGGAATCATTAGAAATCATCGCTTTTAATGTGACTTTCGGTTACTTGTTCCAACTTCCAAGAAGCCTTGAGCTTTGGTTTGCAGAAAAGAGTAGCTAGGTTAGTATAGGCTACTCAAAGTTTACGAATCAATCTCAAATTTCAACTACTACCACAAATTTCAACAACTACACTCCTCACTCAGTCTCCCCAACATGGAATGTGAAAAGCCATAGTTTAGTATTCCTCTTTTTTTTTATTGTCAATCTAAACTTCATTACAGACAGTACTCACTACTCAGTCATTCATAAGGTTTTATACTTGTATGTTAAGCTACTTCATGGCTAACGAAATTCCTCAAGCCAAGCCAGTTCACTTCTTCAAGATCATACTTACTCAAAACCTTCATCAAGGAAAGCTTGTAAGCCATTTTGAGTTATAGATTGTTCATGTAGTTACTGTTTTTATATATCTTATAACATAATGATGATGTAACTTTGTATCTTGCTTGAAGAGATTTCTTTTTTGACAGAAGCTTGAAGAGAACTTAATTCAACATTTTTTTGTTTTTTAATATACTTTCAATTTAGTGTGTCTAAACTATCACAATTTCTCTAATTTAGCTCATAAACTATGCAACCTTGGTAGATGTTGTCTAAAGTAGTGGTTCAAAATTTTATGAGCACTATCATACATATTAATCTGGTTTGATTAATTGGCAGATGATGCCAAGAAAGTTTGTGGAGAAATATGGAGAATGCTTACCGAAAACTATATGTGTAAAGACTCCAAATGGTGTAAATTGGAAATTAAATTTGGCAAAAAGTGATGGCAAAATATGGTTTCAAAAGGGATGGAAAGAATTTGCAGAGTATCATTCTCTAGCTCATGGCCATCTCCTGCTTTTTAAATATGAAAGAACTTCCCATTTTCATGTGCACATCTTTGATAAGAGTGCCTTAGAAATAAATTACCCTTTGACAAGAGTTGAAGCTAAAAGGGTCTTCAACTGTCAAGGAAAAAAACCTTCAAATAATGAAGATTGTAGAGCAAGTCAAAAGAGAAAAGCTAACTCCTCCTTTGAATCCAAGAGTTGGTTTTAAACTCAAAGTTGATTTTAACATTTTTTGGTGATGTCAATTGGAATTGATTTTGTTTCTATAGTTGGTTGTAGCTTATAGCTACGATTTGTAGTTTTTTAATCCAAAGATGATTTTTGCACTCAACTTTATTATTCAACTCATTTTTAGGTGAATATATCTACACATAAACCATGTCACGTTCAACTCAGCGGTGTTGATTGAAGTTGACTTTGGCTCAAGAATTGGTTGTAACTTAAGCAAGAATTTGTATCTTTTGAATCCAAGAGTGAATTTTACGCTCAAATTTATTGTTCAACTCACTTGCACGTGAATGTATAAACCACTTCACAATCAACCCGCTTTTAACTAAAACCAATTTTTATGAACATATAAAATGACAACTAAATATCTACTTTATGGTGTTCCATTCCGATTTTGCAGGAAAACCAGTGATTGTTGATGCTGATAAAGTTACAACACTCAAAAGAGCAAAGTCTTTCAAAACATGTAATCCATCCTTTGTTGTTGTCATGGGTGCATCATACGTTGAGCACCATTTTCTTCTGGTAAGTTGCAAAGAAACATTTGGCTCTTAAAACATAACTAAGTTGATAGCCAACAACATCAATAACCAAATCTTTCTCCATTAAGAAATATATATTGGTCATTTAAGAATGAGTATGTATACAATAACATGTCTGTGTTTTATTCTTTAACATTTGCCTTTTCTTTTGCTTGGCAGAATATACCGTCTATGTTCGGTAAGAGACACTTTAATTTGAATAAGAAGCGAGGAGATATTAATTTTCAAGTGTCAAATGACAGAGTTTGGCCTGCAAGGTACCTAATCAGGATGTCCCCTACAGGACTAAAATTTGAACTCTCAAGTGGATGGAAGACATTTGCAAAAGACAATAACTTGAAAGTTGGCGATGCTTGCAACTTTGAGCTCATTCTTAGTACTAATATGACTTTCCAAGTTCATATCTTCAGGGAGACAGATAAAGACAACGCAAATTGTTCTACATCTGGAAGTAGGATTAATTGGTGTTTAATTTTCTTTTCAATTCTTTTTCTCATATGACAAATAAATTTATTCTTCCACTTTATGCAGAATTTTCCCAAATGAAAGAAGAAGCTACTCAATGATACAGAAGGGGAATGAGAATCATCACTACAATCAAATTACTACCACCACCAAAGAGTTGTACTTCTTTTGAATGCTGGTTAAGTCATGAAGCAGTTCACTTTTCAATCTATTTATTTATTTTTTTCATTTCTAGACATTACTTGATGATATATGCTTTTCTTAATGAATTGTTAAACATCTTCGCCTAATATTAACCCCTTGGGTATTTTTTTAGTCTTAGTTCTGTAGTTTTTTATGATTAAAATAATCAGTCATACACTCTTGCAATATAACTGTTTTGGTTTCTTCCTCAAAAAAAAAAAAAAAAAATAGTTTTTTATAA